>WLWD01003866.1_pt1 | contig 30962 bp, 18 predicted proteins | sample 6712731 | NCBI WGS metagenome assembly WLWD01 (sample SAMN12718690, study PRJNA576275) | sponge metagenome | isolation source: marine sponge | host: Mycale hentscheli | place: New Zealand: South Island, Marlborough, Capsize Point | collected 2014-11-01
GGGGGAAGTCACTGGATCACTCTCTCCTCAATTGGCTGTGAACCTGCCACAGTAAGAGTATACGATAGTATGAACCTACGACTGTCAAATTAGTTGCTGACCTTCTCCATACCAGCAACTCTTCTATCAAATCGAGTATGTGCAAGTCCAGTATCAGTGTGGTGGCAGTGATTGCGAATTGTTTGCCCTCGCATTTGCTTGTAGTTTGTGCCATCAAGAAGATCCTGCTGAACTTAAATATGATCAGAATGAGATGAGATCTCATTTTGTCCATTCATTAGAGGCACAGACCCTATCCCCGTTCCCTTGTAAATGCAGGTACAAGGCAGCAAGAGCACTTCGTGGACTCCAAAAGATTGATGTTTACTGTATATGCAGGCTTCCTGATGATGGCAGGAAAATTATCAAATGCTCATCTTGTAATGAGTGGTTTCACACTGATTGTGTCAGAGCACCAAGGCTTTCCATTAATGACAAAAAAGCATATTTGGAAGTGTAAAGACTGTAGTGTTATTTAGATTTAACTATAATTATGTATAATATTTCCAGCATTTCATTTCCATCAGTATAATTATTCTAACAGGTAGCTACAAATTGGTGTCCCCCTAAAACTGTGACACTATTTCCAGCAGTATTTTTTTCCTGGTAGAATCTACACTCAGTGTCCCCCAGCCTTCCCCCTAAAACTGACACTATTTTTCCAGCAAGTATTCTGACCTGTATGTAGCTACAAACTCCATTGCTCCATAGAATTGGTACACTCGGTGTCTTAGAAGCTCCCCTGGCCTTCCCCCTAAAACCGCGACACTGTTTCCTAACTGCGACAAAATTTCCCAGGAAATTAGGTCGCTGGGATTACCTCAGCGACTAAATATCCTAAGAAATTGTGTCCCCGCGACACAATTTTCGAGCGACCAAAAAAACTGTGACACCGTACTTTTGGTAAAAAATACCTAAACTAAACTGTGGAGAACATGAAAATAACTAAAACTAAACATTTTAGCTAAAAGACAACAAATTCGATTAAAACTAACCACCTGCAGTAGCTAGAGTGGATGACAAGAAATAAAATTTTATTGTAACCAGTTCACTTTGAATAATTATGCAATTATTAAGTGAAAATTTAAATTGCCATTAGATAAGAAACATCTTCTTAACTATAATACTTTATTTACCAAAGATTTCATAGAAATATGATTTGAAGTTGTTTAAGAAAAAATACACAAATTACTCACTTCAAAGTCCAATTGGAGAAGTAACACAAAAAAACTAAATCAATTGATAGTAAAACTAACTACATCTTTCACATGATAGTAGCTATTGAAGTTAGTTATACCAAAAACTTACTATATGTCTTCAGGGAACATTAGGGAAAAAACTAAAACCAACCCTTTAGTAAAACTAAAAAGTCTTGAATCTCTCAACCAAAACAACACTGATGGTTACCACAGTAATCATTAAACATAATACACTAGCTATACAGAGATTTTCCTGGGGGTGAATTTAGGGTATGAAAAAAACAGGGGGGGAGGGGGGAGGCTTTAATTTTATGGCTTGACGTTTAATCAATACTTAATTATGAACATTATAATATGATATATTATATCAAACTTCAGAAATGCAAGGGGGCAAAGGGGAGGCAAAAATTACTCAAGGGAGCATACCCCTTAAATACAGCCCTGTGCTTGTGAAATATTTCACTATATCCCACTCTGACTCATGTAATAAACAAATAAATACATACATATATTTATTATGTTAAAAGCTCAAGAACAAATTATAAAATATTACAGTATAAACGTTTCTTTCTAGAAAGCTACCACAAGCAAACAAGTCAGTAAAAAACAAATTATTTAAGTTTATTTGATTAGCCAGCATTTCCAACATTATTAAGTTGGGGATTTTCTGGCTGTCATTACGATGTCTCTCATCTCTCCCAGTGTCTCTGTCAGTTTCTTGAGGAAGAAATGAGAACTAGTCTTGGAGTTGCTGTGGAAGGAAGACACGGAAATAATGAACCTATTTTCCTGAGGATTATAGCAGACTCCGTAACCGTCAGACACGACTGCTCCGAAGCACAGAAATATCTCGTGATTCGGAATCGGTACCTATTCAATAAATTAGAGGGTTCTCAATTACACACTGACAAAAACTTGATGACCCTGTACCTGACTGGTAGACAGGCAGAAGTGCTGGCTCTTGGAATAAGATGGATCCGTAAATATTGCTGGCATGTCAATATGGTTCTCTTTAGCTACTTGTCTCAAGCCAAACAAATGGCGATCAAACAGTTGACCTTCTATAGCCTGTAGCAAAACAAGTACAAACAATCTAGTACTATGATACAGACAGTCTGACTGAAATACAGAGAGACTGACAACTTAGAAATGGAACTCTTTAGAAATGCACACAAAAAACAATACCATGTAAAAATATCCAGCAATGTAGACATATATTACATAATTAATTGGCGAGCGAGACACTTGCAGGGGTAACAAATTGAGAATCGGGGATATTTGTTTATAATGTTTAGATGTATGCATGTCATTTTGTACTTTGACCCTGGCATTTTAGCTTGGTGGCCAACCCTGTCCCAAACTTCACCAAACAGAGAATCCTCTGGTTTGTCGATCTTTACCCGTATCATCAGAGAAAATTGAATTGTTTAATGCTGTGAATTCTTTTGTGAGTGCAGTTAAAACTTACAAACTTACCAACATTCATTTTCTATTTGAATTAGTGGCAGTGGTAAGTTAATGCACCACTTATCATAGTTATAAGCCCTACGCAACAGTATTGTTCTTACTTAAAGATCCATTGTCCAATAGTTTAACCACTAAGGTAAGTCTTGTGTTGGTATGAGCAAGTGTGTGTGTGTGTGTGTGTGTGTGTGTGTGTGTGTGTGTATGTGTGTGTGTGTATGCTTTTTGTGTTAGAGCTACTGCTTTGAAAGAGTCATTTCACACACAGTCAGTTTTCTTCTCCTCACAGCTCTGTCTATCTTTGATATCTAGAACCGGCCTTGTCATTACTTCCACCAACTTCTAATACTAGCTTATGTGAAGCGGTCCAATCGGGACTAGCTACATCATAGCATTTAATGGAACACAACTAATAAAAGATCTGAGCAAACTCAAACCTTATCACACTGAAGAGGTGATATATCATTCCTTTTACATTCGGCTAACTACACTTGATGTCTTTCTCTGCAAGAGCTTCAGTCTTGCCTGCTGGATTGCCATAATTGGGAGCCTGGACAAACTCTTGCCTTCTCTTCCGGATTTAAAGTTCCACAACCAACTATCGTGCAAACCACCATTATGTCTATGTACTCCAAAATGGGAAACCAGAACTTTAGCATTGTGCTTGCCACGCCTATTGCAGAGGGTCTGTAAAGTTTGGTAATGTTGTGCTGTCTCATCTTCATCCTTCACTAAATAAATGAGAATGAGTTTTAGTCTTCAAGTAATAATGCCAGGTCCACCAGAGTTGATGCAACCATTTTACCCCAGAAAATAGAGTCAAAACACTCAATTCTTTCTAGCACATGAAAAGTGTAACAGTGTCCCAGTAGCTGTATCCAGTAACTGTACCCACCAATAACTGTACCCACCAATAACTGTACCCACCAATAACTGTACCCACCAATAACTGTACGCACCAATAACTGTACCCACCAGTAACTATACCCACCAATAACTGTACCCACCAATAGCTGTACCCACCAATAACTGTACCCACCAATAACTATACCCACCAATAACTGTACCCACCAATAACTGTACCCACCAATAGATGTACCCACCAATAACTATACCCACCAATAACTGTACCCACCAATAACTGTACCCACCAATAGCTGTACCCACCAATAACTATACCCACCAATAACTGTACCCACCAATAACTGTACCCACCAATAACTGTACCCCACCAATAACTGTACCCACCAATAACTGTACCCCACCAATAACTGTACCCACCAATAACTGTACCCACCAATAGCTATACTCATTCCTAGTCAATAAATAACTTCTAGCCATAGCCGGCCATTGTAGTTGTACCCAACCTACCCACCCACACTAGCCTACCTCAGCAGCAGTTTGAGAATGAGCAGTAACCTAACAATAGGGGGGGGAAAATCAACAAAAGTAAAAACAAAAGGCTATGAAAGAGAGAAGACATCTGAAAAAAGAAATATATTTTAAATGGTTAAAAAAGAAATAACAAATAATCAATGCATATCAGCATCACCTTGCCCAATAAAATAACAAACAGAAACAATAACAACACATTGAAAATAATCCTGATCATCAATATTTTTATCTAGAGAATGAAGCTACCATTCCACTCACTGAAGTGTGTGAGCTGGTCATAGATTTGATGAAGCTGTGTGCCTGAGTGGTTGTGTTCCTGATAGCTTCCGTCCTGCCATATTTGAACCAGCGAGTGGCTCCACTCTCATACATGGCAGTCAGCTCACCGTGGATCCTACACACACAAACACACACAAGAACCTGGACTCCCAACAGCTCTACTGACAGACTGTCAAGCACTATACAACAAATACTTTATTGTAGGAAGTAGACTACCATTTGCAAGATTGAGGACTGAGGAGGTGTGAGGTGAGGAGGTGAGGAGGTACAGTAGTCAGGTTAAAATTTACAACCTTTCATAGTTACCAGTGTAGAAAGCTGTCATCATTAAAAACAATTGTAACCAGAAGAAAATAAAACAGATATTGCTAAGTTCCTATCACAGAAACAATCAATATTCTTGTAACTTTGTTCCTGCTCTACACAGTAACTTTGTTCCTGCTCTACACTAGTGACTTTGTTCCTGCTCTACACTAGTGACTTTGTTCCTGCTCTACACTAGTAACTTTGTTCCTGCTCTACACTAGTGACTTTGTTCCTGCTCTACACTAGTAACTTTGTTCCTGCTCTACACTAGTGACTTTGTTGCTGCTCTACACTAGTGACTTTGTTCCTGCTCTACACTAGTGACTTTGTTCCTGCTCTACACTAGTGACTTTGTTCCTGCTCTACACTAGCGACTTTGTTCGTGCTCTACACTAGTGACTTTGTTCCTGCTCTACACTAGCAACTTTGTTCCTGCTCTACACTAGTGACTTTGTTCCTGCTCTACACTAGTGACTTTGTTCCTGCTCTACACTAGTGACTTTGTTCCTGCTCTACACTAGTAACTTCTAGTGACTTTGTTCCTGCTCTACACTAGTGACTTTGTTCCTGCTCTACACTAGTGACTTTGTTCCTGCTCTACACTAGTAACTTTGTTCCTGCTCTACACTAGTGACTTTGTTCCTGCTCTACACTAGTAACTTTGTTCCTGCTCTACACTAGTAACTTTGTTCCTGCTCTACACTAGTAACTTTGTTCCTGTTCTACACTAGTAACTTTGTTCCTGCTCTACACTAGTAACTTTGTTCCTGCTCTACACTAGTGACTTTGTTCCTGCTCTACACTAGTAACTTTGTTCCTGCTCTACACTAGTGACTTTGTTCCTGCTCTACACTAGTGACTTTGTTCCTGCTCTACACTAGTGACTTTGTTCCTGCTCTACACTAGTGACTTTGTTCCTGCTCTACACTAGTCACTTTGTTCCTGCTCTACACTAGTCACTTTGTTCCTGCTCTACACTAGTGACTTTGTTCCTGCTCTACACTAGTAACTTTGTTCCTGCTCTACACTAGTGACTTTGTTCCTGCTCTACACTAGTACTTTGTTCCTGCTCTACACTAGTACTTTGTTCCTGCTCTACACTAGTACTTTGTTCCTGCTCTACACTAGTGACTTTGTTCCTGCTCTACACTAGTAACTTTGTTCCTGCTCTACACTAGTAACTTTGTTCCTGCTCTACACTAGTAACTTTGTTCCTGCTCTACACTAGTGACTTTGTTCCTGCTCTACACTAGTGACTTTGTTCCTGCTCTACACTAGTAACTTTGTTCCTGCTCTACACTAGTAACTTTGTTCCTGCTCTACACTAGTAACTTTGTTCCTGCTCTACACTAGTGACTTTGTTCCTGCGCTACACTAGTAACTTTGTTCCTGCTCTACACTAGTAACTTTGTTCCTGCTCTACACTAGTAACTTTGTTCCTGCTCTACACTAGTGACTTTGTTCCTGCTCTACACTAGTAACTTTGTTCCTGCTCTACACTAGTGACTTTGTTGCTGCTCTACACTAGTGACTTTGTTCCTGCTCTACACTAGTGACTTTGTTCCTGCTCTACACTAGTAACTTTGTTCCTGCTCTACACTAGTGACTTTGTTGCTGCTCTACACTAGTGACTTTGTTCCTGCTCTACACGAGTGACTTTGTTCCTGCTCTACACTAGTAACTTTGTTTCCTGCTCTACACTAGTGACTTTGTTGCTGCTCTACACTAGTGACTTTGTTTCCTGCTCTACATAGTGCCTTTTTGTTCCTGTTCCTGCTCTACAACTAGTACTTTGTTCTGCTCTACCTAGTGACTTTGGTGCTGCTCTACACTATGTGACTTTTGTTCACTGCTCTACACTATGACTTTGTCCTGCTGCTCTACACAACTAGTGACTTTGTTCCTGCTCTAACACTAGCGACTTTGTTTCGTGCTCTACCCTAGTGCCTTTTGTTCCTGCTCTACACTACAACTTTGTTCCTGCTCTAACCCTAGTGACTTTGTTACTGCTCTAACTACCTAGTGACTTGTTCTGCTCTACCTAGTGACTTTGTTGTTCCTGCTCTACACTAGTAACTTCTAGTGACTTTGTTTCCTGCTCTACACTAGTGACTTTGTTCCTGTTCCTGCTCTACTCCACTGTGACTTTGTTCCTGCTCTACCTAGTAACTTGTTTCCTGCCTACATAGTGACCTTTGTTCCTGCTCTACACTAGTAACTTTGTTCCTGCTCTACACTAGTGACTTTGTTCCTGCTCTACACTAGTAACTTTGTTCCTGCTCTACACTAGTAACTTTGTTCCTGCTCTACACTAGTGACTTTGTTCCTGCTCTACACTAGTGACTTTGTTCCTGCTCTACACTAGTAACTTTGTTCCTGCTCTACACTAGTGACTTTGTTCCTGCTCTACACTAGTGACTTTGTTCCTGCTCTACACTAGTGACTTTGTTCCTGCTCTACACTAGTGACTTTGTTCCTGCTCTACACTAGTAACTTTGTTCCTGCTCTACACTAGTAACTTTGTTCCTGCTCTACACTAGTAACTTTGTTCCTGCTCTACACTAGTGACTTTGTTTCTGCTCTACTTTGTTCCTGCTCTACATTAGTGACTTTGTTCCTGCTCTACACTAGTAACTTTGTTCCTGCTCTACACTAGTAACTTTGTTCCTGCTCTACACTAGTGACTTTGTTTCTGCTCTATTTTGTTCCTGCTCTACACTAGTAACTTTGTTCCTGCTCTACACTAGTGACTTTGTTTCTGCTCTACTTTGTTCCTGCTCTACACTAGTAACTTTGTTCCTGTTCTACACTAGTAACTTTGTTCCTGCTCTACACTAGCGACTTTGTTCCTGCTCTACACTAGTGACTTTGTTCCTGCTCTACACTAGTGCTTTAATTAAGTCCATTACTTGTAATATGTCAATAGAATGGCATTTTGCATGAACCCATCTGGAGACATCTTCATCTCTTTGGGGAAATTCTTGCCAAACTCAGTGTAACTGGCCACTTGGAGATCAACATCACCACACAAACTAACAACAACAACAACAACAACAACAGAGCTACAATAAACAACAAACAAGTAAAAGTAAACATAACTGAGCAAAGTAGTCAACAATTTATAGCAACAGTAAACAACAACAGAGCAACAGTAAATAACGTCAATTATCTGTCAAGTAACAGAATTACATTGATATTTACTCTACTTTGTGCACTGCATAAGATAGTCAATAATTATACTTTTAAATTCCATTTAGTACATTCATTTCCTATTAGTTGTAATTATCAACGGAAGTGAGAGAGATATCATAATATGCTACTAATAACAAGTAAGTTTGCCTCAAGTCCCTCTAGAATGAATTCTCTTACCTCTTAGTTTCTTGAATCCCTAGTGTAACTATTAGTAGCTAACCATAGTGTATATTTGCCTTTTGCTTGCATACTAGTCTAAATTGAAGTGTAGCTATTCATTAAGTCATACTGAATAGAAGAAGTATAGTACTCTGTGGATGTTTACAAACTTCATATGTTGAAGTCTGCCCCAAAGTTATAAGCCTGAAAGTCTTTACCCACTGGTCCTAAAAATCATCATGCTATCATCCTGTGACTGCTAAAATGCCATGCGTGTGTGTATATTATAATACATTTTATGGCTTGAGTTGATTGCCCACTAACTACATGTAGTACAGAGAGACATCACTTGCCATAGCAGGCTGAGGCTGAGAGAGGATGGGGACTGGAAGAGAATCACTTACCTGTCCATTCTGGAGATAGCAGTCTGAATGCCAGAGGCTACTTGTGGGGTAATGTTCCAGTGCAAAGGTTGGAAGGACTTCAGTAAAGACTCTGGGACAATGGATGGTTCTTGAAGCACATCATGCACCAGACTACAGAGAGAAACATAGTCAGTGTTCTAAGGGAGCATTAGTGAGGCAGACATTATAGACAAAAATAAACACTTTCACTTTGTGTCAGTGAATGAATGACTGTCGGTGAGTTCTTGTGTTTGTGAGTGTATTTTGTATATTGTATCCTCAATGTTCATAATCACAATATTGTATTGCTTGAATTTGCAAATCATAAAATAATATTTTAACAATTAGATATTGTAGCCTAGCAAGCTACAAGAAACAAGTAGTCGCAAGAAAAAAAATGAATAAAGTACAATTACCAACAATGTTGTCTTGTATCTATATCATGTCATATCTCATTGCATTCTCTACATACGCATAACATCTTCAATTATACACTCACAGCAAGTTCAGTGTAAAGAGGTTAGAAGACATAGCGCATGGCCCGTCAGCTGCCGAGTGTTCCAAATTAGACCCCACTCCTCCATCTTCACCCATGAACAACTAATATCAACCCACAATACAGACAATAATACTACCCTGCCCACATGACAACTACTCCCTGCCCACATGACAACAACTCCCTGCCCACACGACAACTACTCCCTGCCCACATGACAACTACTCCCTGCCCACATGACAACTACTCCCTGCCCACATGACACTACTCTCTGCCCACATGACAACTACTCCCTGCCCACATGACAACTACTCCCTGCCCACATAACTACTCCCTGCCCACATGACAAGTCTCGTGTAGAAATTGTGCATGTACAGGGAGGAGGGAATGGGAGTGTATTTACACTCAGACATGATAACATAGTGGAGGTATGCTGGACAAAAAATTCATTTGATAATCTTCAATACTCACACACTCACTCATTATTGAAGTTAAACCATAGCTAGTATGTAGTGGGTGTGGCATTCAGAAACAGAGTGTGTGATAATCTGGAGTGACTTGCAGTTTGAAAATTCAGCAAGATCAAATTGAGCTGTTATGCAGAGGCTAAATTTACTTTTTTCATAAAAAAAGGTCACTATTATGCAGAAAGAAAAGACCCTCCAATTCTCGCAACCCTGAGTAGGAACAGAAAATAAACAGAGTAGTGATATTTTATGAGTTTAAAATCCATTGATACAATTGCTGGATGTCAGGATGTCTGCAATGAATTATATTTTGCTCAAAGAAAAGATGAAAACATCATCAACTCATGCCAAATTGAAGATAAGAAAATAACTGCCATATTTACAATGTACCCAAGATATTTCTAAGATAACCCAGGCAGACTGAAGGGAAGAAAATGAAGCTGGAAGTATTATGTCACTAAGCCAACACTGAGAATTTAAGATGTGAGGCTAAGAAACAAATAAATAAAACTAAATTATTCCTATCCAACTCTTGTAATACCCACCACACCCTGAAGGCCACCACACCATATCCAAACACAATGAAATAGTTGCTGTGCTGTTCTGCTGGAATGGAAGGGTTTATCACTAACTACTCTTACCTGCAGCAGTTACACGAGGCTTTTCAAACCTGGAATCAATGAACAGCTTATAATAGAAAGAATAGGCCATCGAATGTTAGGAGGTGCAAAAAGCTACTGAAGAATAGCTCAACAAAATCAGTCCAACTCAAATATTTTGAATCAAATAATAAGTTTAGTACCTGTCATAATTTTTCTGCTCACTTATTCCTTCCTGACTACCTATTAGTCTCATCTCCCTGTTGCTGTCCACCCAGCACTTCCTGTGCCCACTAACCTGACAGGCTGCATCAAACCATCTATTGCAGCTGTTCCTGCTGCTACCATTGCCATGGAGATACCTGCTGGACTGCATGCTCATGATCGGGTCCCAGTACTGAGTGGAGGAGCCATCAGAAGGAGGCGGAGCTGCAGGGAACGCATGGTCTAAACAGAACACTCTCTGAGCAGACTCGATAGTTTGTAATGAACACGCATTCACAGGATCTAAAGACAAACATATGAACATAATTATTTACTGACAAGTGAATGAAGTGAAACACTATCAAGGGACAAGCCAATTATATATATATATATATATTATATATTATATATATAGGTTATACCACGACATGGAGGTTGGGACAGGATTTACACAGCCGAGGGCTGAATACAAGAGGATAGTGTAAATCCAATACACAACAAATAGAGTGCTGCAACTGACTTGTGCCATGCATGGCTCTAGGCTATAGGAAATGCATTAAAAATTTTGATTAGACAGTCACTAATTTACTTGAGGTGGGTATGAAATATATTCATCACAAATTGAGCAATCTGATTGGACAGTTTGAACGTACCATGGTACTGTGTATATAACCACCTTTTATCATCTCGTCTCTGATCCTGGTCCAGGTGTCCCTGTGTTCAGTAGTGAGGACACCCACTGGATACTCACATGCCTCTGAGGCTGATTCCAGCACTTTACGAACCTCTGACATGATGTGGGTGGGCGGGGCCACCGCTAGAGTGCCATCAGGACATTGGTAGATCACGTCCAGCTTAAAAAACTGAAAATATTAACCAAACAAAAACCAAGGTAGAAATATTGTTGATGGAGTCAATATAATACATAGTAAAGACACACAGTAATGGTGATACGTAAATATACTAATATCTAGTCATTCATGCTTCAATACTATCACACCTTAATTACCTACAATTAATTATATTATTACGCTGCTATGAAATGTTCAATTGAGTTTCATTTACTTAATATTCAATTTAACTCAACTGAACATTTCAAACAATTGTTCCTCCATATTTAAGTCAGTGAACTCTGCAGTCTGTAATGCTCAACTTCCAACGGACATTATAATTCTGGCAAAGGAAGTCCAATAGTCTGATAAGATCAGGTCCCAGAGTCACTGCATGTGCTAGTTAAAGTTAGTAGTCCAATAGCTAGTATTGACAATGGATTAGTGAAGATTGATAACATCTTACATGTCCGTTTCTGGCGAGAATGACATGTCTGGACTCTGGGAATGGAGTCTGGCGGGAGACGTCCACTGGAATCGTAGGAATGCGACACGTTGAGAAGAAGTCGTACTGGGCCATGCACATAGGTCTCTTACGGAACACATCTGGAGGCACTGCTTCACTGGAGCCACAAGAGTACAAACAAAATCACTCATTAACTGATCTTAAGAAGATTTACATTCATGGGACGCTGAGAAAAAGCTTGTGTAAATTTTAAAAAGCAAAAATAAGAGAGATAAATTAACAAGAGAAGGTAAGCCCTTTAGTGAAGGTGCTAAATGTCTCACTTAGTAACTTACTTCTGAATGAGAATGCTGTATTTCACGATGGCCAGGATGAAGCGGGATACAGTTCTATAGAAACAACACATTGTGTCTATCCATTGACTTAGATTAAATAGAGTTTAAAGTGTACATTAAAATGTTGTATTATTTATAAACTTAGAAAAAATGCTTTGGAATTGTGAGTTCTCCAATTTTTCCATTAAAAATAAATATTGGAAATCATGATTTCACTTTTTTCAATTCTTTTTGGTCTCAATACAATACTTGAAAAACTCACGCACCAAAATACGTCTTAACTTTACCTGCTAGATACTCTGCAATAAATTACCATCAGCTGAAAAGAGGAATAAGAAAAACAGAGCCGGGATGGCTGATGAAAAAGAGAACAGGAGAGGGAAACCATGGATAAAACCACCTTATGCTACTGCACTCCTAATTTGTACAGTTAGTGGGTCAGGCGTCACAGAGTGGTGGGATACTTGCTATAACCAGAACAACTCAACTGAATGATAAACAAGAAACAGTTTGAAAAGATCTCTAGAAGTTCCCAGCTACCGTGCTCCTTCAAGTGCCATTCTGAGCTGCACTCTAAAGTCCAAGTGTAAACATGCTAAAAATTCCCACTGGAGATGCAATATTGAATTTCAGCAGCTCTCTAGCTACTTGTAGGCCTACACTGTATTGCAGTCAGCATAAAATGCCAGCTCAGCATCTCACCCAGTGCCAGTAGTCATGAGTTTCATTACTCCATCACACGTGCTACTAATACACTTTTATTTGTGCTTATTGTATATATACTGACAGTTCTAACTATACTCACTGTACTTGTTCATTGATCAATTACTAGAGCCATGTCACACTTACTTAATGAAATCAGTGCGAGTGTCGTGAGGCTGAAGAGGGAATCCTACCGCTGGGTTAGAGTGGACAACCAGTGACTCTCTGAACCCTAAGTAAGCAACTTCATTCCACCATTCTATCAGCTGGACAACAACAACAACAACAATAACAACAATAACAACAACTACAACAACAACAAAAAAAATATTTTTAAGGTATGATTATGATCCCAGAAATCATAAGCAAAAAAAAGACAATAATGTGCTGACATTATTCTCATCTTACCCAGTTCTCCTTGACCTCTGCCCTCTCCTGCAGCTGCTTCTGCAGCATCTCCCCCACTCCCTCAGACTTCCCAAACTCAGTCACTATGGACTCTGTCCTCTGATAGTCTTCATCACTCAAGAAACACTACAGGAACAAGACATGACACACTTGATGAGCGAAGTGAAGAGCAAGCTAGCCTGCAGAGTAATGGACACGATGTTAGCTCCTCCCCAGGGCAATGGACACGCTGTTAGCTCCTCCCCAGGGCAATGGACACGCTGTTAGCTCCTCCCCAGGGCAATGGACACGCTGTTAGCTACTCCCCAGGGCAATGGACACGCTGTTAGCTACTCCCCAGAGCAATGGACACACTGTTAGCTCCTCCCCAGGGCAATGGACACGCTGTTAGCTACTCCCCAGAGCAATGGACACACTGTTAGCTCCTCCCCAGGGCAATGGACACGCTGTTAGCTACTCCCCAGAGCAATGGACACACTGTTAGCTACTCCCCAGGGCAATGGACACGCTGTTAGCTACTCCCCAGAGCAATGGACACACTGTTAGCTACTCCCCAGGGCAATGGACACGCTGTTAGCTACTCCCCAGGGCAATGGACACGCTGTTAGCTCCTCCCCAGGGCAATGGACACGCTGTTAGCTACTCCCCAGAGCAATGGACACACTGTTAGCTACTCCCCAGGGCAATGGACACGCTGTTAGCTACTCCCCAGGGCAATGGACACGCTGTTAGCTACTCCCCAGAGCAATGGACACGCTGTTAGCTCCTCCCCAGGGCAATGGACACACTGTTAGCTACTCCCCAGGGCAATGGACACACTGTTAGCTACTCCCCAGGGCAATGGACACGCTGTTAGCTACTCCCCAGGGCAATGGACACACTGTTAGCTACTCCCCAGGGCAATGGACACACTGTTAGCTACTCCCCAGGGCAATGGACACGCTGTTAGCTACTCCCCAGGGCAATGGACACGCTGTTAGCTACTCCCCAGGGCAATGGACACACTGTTAGCTACTCCCCAGGGCAATGGACACACTGTTAGCTACTCCCCAGGGCAATGGACACGCTGTTAGTCTACTCCCCAGGAGCAATGGCCAACACTGTTAGCTACTACTCCCCATAGCAATGGACCACTGTTAGGCTACTCCCCAGGGCAATGGACAAGGCGGTTAGCTACTTACTCCCCAGGGCATGGACACACTGTTTAGCTTACTCCCAGGGCATGGACACACGTTGCGTAATCCCCAGGGCAATGGACCACGCTGTTATCCTCCTCCCAGGCAATGCCACGCTGTTACTACTCCCAGGGCAATGACACGCTGTAGCTACTCCCCAGAGCAATGGCACGCTTTAGCGTCCTCCCCCCTCCCCAGGGCAATGGGACCGCTTTAGCTACTCCTCCCCAGACAATGGACACACTGTTAGCGTCCTCCCCGGGCAATGGACACGCTGTTAGCTACTCCCCAGAGCACTGGAACCCACTGTTAGCTCTCCCCAGAGAATGGACACCTGTTAGCCCTCCTCCCCGGCAATGAACACGCGTTAGCTACTTCCCCAGGGCAATGGACACGCTGTTAGCTACTCCCCAGAGCAATGGACACACTGTTAGCTCCTCCCCAGGGCAATGGACACGCTGTTAGCTACTCCCCAGAGCAATGGACACACTGTTAGCTCCTCCCCAGGGCAATGGACACGCTGTTAGCTACTCCCCAGAGCAATGGACACACTGTTAGCTACTCCCCAGGGCAATGGACACGCTGTTAGCTACTCCCCAGAGCAATGGACACACTGTTAGCTACTCCCCAGGGCAATGGACACGCTGTTAGCTACTCCCCAGGGCAATGGACACGCTGTTAGCTACTCCCCAGAGCAATGGACACGCTGTTAGCTCCTCCCCAGGGCAATGGACACACTGTTAGCTACTCCCCAGGGCAATGGACACACTGTTAGCTACTCCCCAGGGCAATGGACACGCTGTTAGCTACTCCCCAGGGCAATGGACACACTGTTAGCTACTCCCCAGGGCAATGGACACACTGTTAGCTACTCCCCAGGGCAATGGACACGCTGTTAGCTACTCACCAGGGCATGGACACACTGTTAGCTACTCCCCAGGGCCAATGGACAAAACGCTGTTAGCTACTCCCAGTGGGCAATGGACCACACGGTAGCTACTCCCCAGGCGCAATGGACACACTGTAGCTACTCCCCAGGGCAATGGACACACTGTTAGCTTAGCTACTCCCCGGGCAATGACACGCTGTTAGCGTACTCCCATGGCAATGGAACAAACACTGTTAGCTATCCCGCCGGGCAATGGACACGCTGTTAGCTACTCCCCAGGGCAATGGACACACTGTTAGCTACTCCCCAGGGCAATGGACACACTGTTAGCTACTCCCCAGGGCAATGGACACACTGTTAGCTACTCCCCAGGGCAATGGACACGCTGTTAGCTACTCCCCAGGGCAATGGACACACTGTTAGCTACTCCCCAGGGCAATGGACACACTGTTAGCTACTCCCCAGGGCAATGGACACGCTGTTAGCTACTCCCCAGGGCAATGTTCATGGAACACTTTGTTACAGAAGTCACTCATTGAGTGTAGCTACATCTCACAATGCACAACTAGCCAGAGCTCATTTTGAAAATAACATTAACACATTTTTATTGATGAATAGATGAATTGACAAAAAAGTATCGTAAAACACTACTGAAGGGGTTTGGTCAAGTAATTGGTCTCTGCACGTGCTACTATTCGATTTGGATGTTCGATTAACTGCAGTGTTTGGATAATTGAAGTTCTACTGTAGCACAATATTGGGCACTGGAGCAATTATATTATGCCGTTACATTATCACCGTGGAAATGAAATAGCCAGCAGAGAAATGTACATGTTCCATTCGCACCATAGACACTGAGCTATGGGTAAAGTATGGAACATGTTCCATTATCACATTCACACCATAGACACTGAGCTATGGGTAAAGTATGGAACATGCTCCATTATCACATTCGCACCATAGACACTGAGCTATGGGTAAAGTATGGAACATGCTCCATTATCACATTCGCACCATAGACACTGAGCTATGGGTAAAGTATGGAACATGCTCCATTATCACATTCGCACCATAGACACTGAGCTATGGGTAAAGTATGGAACATGCTCCATTATCACATTCGCACCATAGACACTGAGCTATGGGTAAAGTATGGAACATGCTCCATTATCACATTCGCACCATAGACACTGAGCTATGGGTAAAGTATGGAACATGCTCCATTATCACATTCGCACCATAGACACTGAGCTATGGGTAAAGTATGGAACATGCTCCATTATCACATTCGCACCATAGACACTGAGCTATGGGTAAAGTATGGAAATGCAAAAAAACTTCCAGTGATTCAGAAGCTAGATTTGATTCCTTCACTCTGGTACTTCTGGCGGAACATGCTATAAAAAACAGGACAAGGTTACAATAATACTTCAGAATTAAAAAAAAAACTATACAAAAAGATTTTGAAGACAGATGCTTATCCGAGACCTGAGGTTAGCCTATCAACCATGGCTACCACCTAGTTACTACATAAAACTACTCTACTCTACCAATGATGTGTGGACTACAGCTAGCTACTAGAGATATGGAGGATTCTATGGAGGATTTGGCCAAAGTAATTAGATGGTTAGTTTGTGAGTATTTATAGAAGTGCATCAAGTGAACATAATTTATATTTATTTTATGAAGCAGAGAAAATAAGAATAATAATTAAAAAATAAAACAAAATTAAAAAATGGATCTGTAACCGTATTAGTTGTGAATTATGTTGTGTATATGTGCATGCATACATACGAACATACATACATACCTACATACACACATAAGAACATATTACAGGACACTTATAAACACATGCTGAAATGCATGTTTAGAAGTAGTCATAATGATAATTGCATACCACCTGCTAACTATATACACTGCAGGACTCCCCACAACACATGCATATCATCCTCGCTACTAGAACAATAGCTACTTGGCTATTATAACAACTGTTCTTCTGACCCATGCACGGTGCCAATCACTAGTATGCAATACCAGGTCCTCACTATAACTGCAGCTAGGTATTTCTTCAGAGTCTGCTGCAAGGGAGGCACTGGCAACTTGGGCAGACTGTCCTGATGTTTGTACATCTGTCCCTTCACAAACTTGTCCTGCCATTCTTTTGGGAGTACAGGAAACTCAACCTTGACCTTTTCTTCATTGCTACTCTTGTTGCTCCAGCTGTGCTTCAACTTAGTGATGGGCATTCTTCTTGCTAATGATAGCTAGCCACGCCTCGTCGCAGATAATGGGCGTGGTTAAGAAAAAGCACCTCCAAGCCAAGCCTTTTATTGCTTCTTGCTGCTTTATGTTCACGGTCCATTTTACCGGCGCATGCGCGATGAGAGAATTATTCCAGTAGTCTACAATCGATCTGATCTGCAGTGCAATATTGTAAAGCAACTTTTTACCGGACGCCAACTGTAAGATGCGTGTTGTTGGTAGGATGGAGAAATCTGTATTTTTGTTGTATTAATTATTAAAAAAACTACAAAATAACCCAACAACAAGTTAGCTACAAATTATTGACTGTGATTGATTATTCAGCAGAGAATGAATGGATGAGTTAGTTAACGAGATTTCTTGCATTCTTTCTTATGTTGTGGCCAATGAAGTCTCTGACATTCCGTGCAACAATACTTGACAAGTTTGCATTGAGTGCAATGCTTTAACCTGGGCAGGGATAGGCCACAGTGAGCGCATGAAGACAACCAGGAGGAATGACTTTCTCCTGACTGAGGGTGACTCTCTCCCGACTGAGGGTCACCACTCTTGGCTAGGTTCCTGCACATTCTTCTATGATTATTCCAATCTTCTGACTGGCAGGTCTTACTACAGTATCCTACAGATAGACATGCTGTGCACTTCTTAAGATTTTCTGAGTATTTCCAACAGTTATGGCATATTGTTAATTTTGAATTTGAATGTTTCTTTGCAGTAGTGGTATGTGTGCCTATTCCATCCATTCTTGTGTCATCTCTACTTGACAGTGGTTGTGAAGTCATTCTTCCAGCACCTGCAGATACCTGGCCGTCACTGGGATCTGAAGATACCTGGCTGTCACTGGGATCTGAAGATACCTGGCTGTCACTGGGATCTCTACTTGACAGTGGTTGTGAAGTCATTCTTCCAGCACCTGCAGATACCTGGCTGTCACTGGGATCTGAAGATACCTGGCTGTCACTGGGATCTCTACTTGACAGTGGTTGTGAAGTCATTCTTCCAGCACCTGCAGATACCTGGCTGTCACTGGGATCTCCGTGGTTTATAAACTGATTTGGTTTAGACTGAGACTTTCGTTTCTCTGACGCTTCTCGTAACTTTGCTTTCTCTCTGAGACATGATGGCTTGTGGATGGACCAGTGCTTGAGCTGGCATTGCTTGCTGCAGTAATCAACCTTCCTACACCGACCACACATTCTGGCAATGAATGAGACCTTCCTGCAATTCTGGCATTTATATCCTCCTAGATTGTCCCACATCTGCTCTTTCATCTTTTCTGTTGGTCTAAATTCATCTCCACATCCATAAAATTTTGTATCAGGATCAGTTAAAAGTAGGTAAAGCACGGCTCTTTCAAAGGATGCAGCAGCACAGGACTCAGAAATTTGGTGGAAATATATGGAGGATTTCAGCTGTCCCATGGTCTTTCTTGTGAAGTACTTAAATATGTCCTTCAACTGATGAAACTCGCTGTCTTTAATCTGTAATTTTAGTACTGGCTTGCTTTTCCAGTCTTCCGAGATTTGTTTCGACAATAAACTGTCGCTTGATAGACAGAAGGACACATCCATTGCTGGCGTCTTGTACTGGTAATTGAACAGCAATCGGTTGACTATAATAAATACATACTCACTGTTTCCACTCGACAGGCAAAAATACTTTTTGTCAAAATTAGAAAATATAACTTGGAGTATTTCTTTAACTCTAAATAGATTCGGCCATTTTTGACAAGTATCTTCATCAGCCGTAAATTGCATTTGTGATTGAGCATTGATTAATTTCTCATGAAATTTTATTGAAGGAAGTGCCAGCACGTGCTCAGGTGACGTCATGATGAAGTGTTCTTCTTTATAAAAAGGGTGTGGTCCACGGCCACATGTAATGGACACTGTATCCTCGTCTTTTCTGGTCACTTTGACTGTACCTAGTTCCATGGGATAATTCAGTGGCAGTCGGCAATAAAGTGAATCACAAGCAATTTCATAAACATTCAAATGTAAACGTGAGCTTCTGAAGAACTTATTTTTCAACTGTACTTTAGCTTCTTTCGAAAGAGAAATTTCAGTCTTAAACTGTTTGTGGTCACACAGATGCAACGAGACGGTTCCAAAGCTGCTTGGTGGCGGACATCTTGCAGGCGTCTCACCAAGAATGAGAAAATCGTAATTTACCCATTCCGTCATTAAATCCTTCAAGAACATACTGGCTAGCTCGTTTATGTCAGAACTATAGCTAAAGAATGTTACCCGATAATTTTTCGAGCTAAAAGAACGTGGAGCAAAAAAGGTCAAGTCAAAGGAAGATTTATGCTGGTTGTTATTCTTCACATAAAAAACATCGAAAATAAAACATTTATTACCCGTTTTTACCAAATCTTTCAATTCCTTCCACTCGGTCGACGGAACAGTGTGTACCACAGCAAATACAAATCCACAAAAACTTAATTGCTCACTTGGTAAAGAAAGATGAAGGCACTGCAGTTCAGTCTTCAGAGGAACTTGCCTACAGAGTGGGCAGTTAACTTCAGACACAGTGAGATGAGTGTGAATATTGTGAAGAAGAAACTGTGTTTGCAAGCAATGAACAAAAGCAGGACATGAAGATGTCAAAGCTTCACAAAATGGTTCCCAAAAGTAAGGCTTCATTGAATTCAAGTTGCACATATTAATAAAGGTGTGCATTATTAGCAGTGCAGTTTCAATGCCCTGGGATTCAATGATAGCTTTGAGATCTTTAGGGCTGTAATTCATTAAAGTGTAAGTACACTTGCCCACAACATTCACCAATGCCTCCGTCAAATTACCTTCCTCAACACTCGGTAGCTGGCTTAATATTAAAGGATGAGCTTTCCCCACTTTTTCCCACAGGAAGAACCTGTTGTGAGGGAAACGTTTCCTCTCGTGGGATAAGTCGGGCAAAAGTGGTGCAAAGGTGACAGAACTTTGGTAAGGATCTCCCTCAAGACTGATGCAGCGTATGCCTAATATAATCGGGAAAAACTGGCAATCCATTCCAAACAAAAGACTGAGAAATTCTTGTCTGGTGTTGCTACAAAACTTGCAGCTCATGGTGAACGTCCATAGTACTCCGTTTGGTTTTAGCAATGGGATGCAGGAAAGCACCAGATTAATAGGCCCGACATGATCCATCAAGTTAGACGTAGCAATGACGTCATAATTGTACAGTTCACCAGGTGCAGTAACTTTGTCTAGTTGTATGCTTCTGCAGTACTTTATGGCATCTCCAAGATGAAGAGAGAAGGATACAGGCATGTTCACATCTATTAGTACCCTATTGGCTGACTGTACCCACATGGAGAACTGCTGCACACTGTTGGCTAGAAAGGGGAGTGAGTCGAAGCTTGCAGGTGAGACCAGTACGTCTCCTTCAGGAATAAGTGGAGCTAGCCAAGTGGATAGAAATTCAAAGGTGTGAAAATAGCTAATGAAAGGTATCAGCCCGTAGAAACTAGTGTACTTTCCATCTTCTCTGTCAAACATGGTAAGGTTAATGCCTGTCTTCTCCTTATGAAAAGGCAAGTCAAATACATTTTCTGCAAAGCAGCTGCCCGAGTTAATGTATGACATCACTTCTGGACACCTGGCATTAATCTTTCTTTTTAAAGTGCTCTCGGCTTCTCCATGAACAGAGACATTATCTTTTGTGAAGTAATAACAATGTTCGTGCATGTCATTCAGTTTACCTTGTTTCTCTCTTCGTAATTTTCGCATTTCTTGTACGGAGGAGACTGCTACGGCTTTACTAAGCCAAATATTCCATAACCTATTAATGTCATTCAGTGTTGCGGAATCCATCTTTATCAGGGATCTCAGTGTGTTGTCTTTGTTGTTCCATTTCTCTAGTGAATCTGAGAAAGATGTCAAATACTTTAGAGAGTCATTTAGAACAAGCAGATGGTGAGGGTACAGCTCATGGCAGTACCAAATAGCCCACATAGCACTTATCCACTGTTTCCTCGATGCTGGCTCTCGAGGAAGAAGAAGGCACATGTACATGAATAGGACATTTCTTGCCAGAACAGCTGCTGTGTTATCATTTAAAGTAAAGTGAACTCCATCGAATCTCATAGGACCTTTCTGGACAGAAGAATCAAGGTTCTTCCATAGAGTGTACAAGAAGCTTCTCATGTCTCCACAGCCCAAGACTAACACTGAAGGAGTTAGATGGTCAATGTTAGTTTCCAGGAAGTCCTCAGCTGGAGTGTTGCCATAGGGATAGTAGGTATTGGTGTCAATGTCTCGCACATGCCTATATCTAGAGAGAGGAAAGATTGGTAGGTTCTTACCCAACTCTGTAGCTTTGTGAGATGCCATGATCTGTTGAATACATCAACAAACATTAGAACAATTAAACATTACTTAATATATCACTTAATTAACTGTATTCGTCACACGTGTGATTGTGTTCATCACATGAGACCAATGCTACAATATGTAGGAGGAGACCAGTGCAACCCCAGGCATGTGAGGGAAACAGCCATTCCATGAGCCAGCTATCACTTCACACTCACCTTCTCACCAATTAGCTACTATTGTGAAACATAAAATTTCAGGGGCATTGTGTGAGTGTGACTTGTGCATTCTCACATGTGGTGTGAAGACCTACAGCACAAACACAATAGCTATTTACTGTTGATTTCTTTCTCTCCAAGACAAAGTAAACCCTCCTAATTATGTAGCTCCTTTTCCTCCCAACTCTTCTCACATTTTATGTCACTCTTGTTTCCCAATTTTATACCAGAGACTGACTGCTTAGAGGAACAATGACCACCCTCAACCATAATTTAATCATCCCTAACTCTTCTGGCAACTACCCAGTATAAGAAAGTCAACACCTGATACTGTCATACTCACATCACCACAGCACACCTAATTTACCAAACTCTGTGCTGCTGTAAATATACTATGAAAGACATGAGTGGTACTACTTATGGACAAACAAAGAGAATGCAGTCACATTCCAGTTTTGTTTTGTTTTTTGGCCAAATTTAACTTGGTAACTATAGCCTAACTTAACCTTTCCCCCCGATTTGCAAGCCACTGTTCAGACCAGCTATGGCTATTAGACTTACTTTCTGCAGAGTTCATGGAAAGAGACTAGCAGAGCTAGCATTAAAACTGGGTGTGGCACCAGAACACTAGCTACTGGCTGTAAACTATATTCATGAGCAGGTCCCTTGCTGGAATTTCTTAGGCATTTAGCTTCAGGGGTTCAATAAGAGGCTAGGACATCACCAGGAATGAAATGAGTTCAGCAAACACCTTTTAGTTATCATCTCTCAATGGCCACGTCTTCTACATACTCACTGCCCTCTGCCTCGGACAGGATTGAAGCATTTGATTTTTGTCAGTAAAGATTGACTGTGCAAATAAATAATTATAATTAAAACTGCAATAATTTAATATCATATGAAAATAAATATGTTTGCACTGTGTAATGAGTGAGTGGGTGGGCAATGAATATCATTATAACACCGCCCTCTTGTCTCTCTGCTTCCCTCTAGACTGAGTCCTGCACTTGGCAACTGCCGCATTCCAATATTTCTAAACACACACACACACACACACACACACAAGATAATCACACACAGCAAACACTGACAAACATTGCTACATTATCCATTCAATGACTAACGTCTTGTGTTGATTTCTCTAATGTGGGAGTGAGTGATGTCTACCTCAGGTCTACAGAATATTTATCCTATTGTTTAAAATGCTTTTCTGGCCTTTTCTTCACCTAAAAACTTTACTCTAGCCTCCTGCTATAAACTATTCGTCATAATCACTAGAGACTATTGACTCTAACTCTGGAGTAGTCTCCTGACCTTCTCACCCGTCTCCTACCCACCCCTCTTACCCCTCTCCTTCTCACCCGTCTCCTACCAGACCTAGTGCATGTTAGCCATGCAATAGAAGTGCTCCCGTAAGACAACTAATTAACCACTTCATTCAACAGTCCGTAGATAAGTTTAAGTTAGGTAGGTAACGGAAAAGATAGTTCATGATCAAGACTAACGCTGTGTTCAACATTTCTAATTAATGCCACCACTATGCCATTGAGGGACCACTACTTCATTATCTTCACAAACCTATAAACTAAACCCCAGCACACACACACACACACACACACACACACACACACACACACACACACACACACACACACAACCTTTTCTAATCTTGCTGCTTTGCTCTCTGCCACTTCCAGAGGAGCTGGTCCCATCTGGAATATATCCCTCAACACTTCGTTCTGCTTGAGGTGAAAGGTGAGACCTGAGCCTAACAGGTCCTTGAATGTGTCGTACTGGCAGAGTCTAGCCCAACTGCTGAGAGATAGAGTCTCCATACCCAGCTTCACACTTCTCTCTGGAACTGTACCATCCTAAGATACAAAATGTAACTCTTACAATTGTACAGCTCTTGAGTGGAACTTCACAGGCTGCAACACAACTTTTGATATATAATATTTTCAACTAAGGCAGGACTTTTTTTGTGGCACCTCTTACGGCAAGGATCAACCAGCTATACTATCAAGGCACATGCGAGAAAGTAGTCCCTTAGAACATGAACATTATCTGAGCATAAACTGCTTCTAAAGTTTACTGGCCTTCAACAAGATACCCAACATCAGCAAAGATGGAATATACAGCAACCTAGACACGAAAACTATTGAACACTTAACCTATGAAAAGGGGGAGGGGCATATAATTTTTTTTTGTTGGTGCCTAGGCAACCCAACTTACTAAATATCATAACAACACCCTCAAGTATATATATATATATATAGAGAGAGAGGGTGTGGCCTTACGTCCAGACTCAATAGGATATCTCTGAAGCAAGAGCGGGTGTGGTTTCGGTCCTTCCTGGTCGTATGTCGATCACTCTCCGTGGCCAGCTGCTGTATGGCCTCGTAAAGGAGACCACTCCCCTCAGAGTCGATAAGCTCCTCACACTCGTTGGGCCCGTCTCTGGCTAGCTCAAACAACAGAGCGACACACCTCCCTACCGCAAGACGGACAGTCAAGTCAGTATATTCCAACAGATTACTCAGCACCGGCAGAATACTGAAGCACAAACAAAAACAACAACAACAACAACAACACTGAGTGTGGTGCAAAGCAAGTTGTGGAGTTTGCATTCTAAATCACACATACACACACAAATAGACACCGTATTCACGCAAACACACACATACACATGATGATATATACTATACAAGCAAGGTTCACTTCAAGGAGGCATTAGTTCAAAACGGCATTAATGACCTTGAAATGTTTCGAAAAACTTGGAAAAAAAAGTAAAACAAATCTAACAACAAACTGAGCATGCCCAGTGCCCAGGCATACACGAACATGTGTATATCACACCTTGTGCACCAGGATCTGACCACCTCTCCAGAAACATACACCAGACTACAAGGTGACATGTTGCCTGACTCACTTGGCAAAGAATGACGGCACAGAATGTGGAGGAGCAATGGAGAAGAGGAACGTCCAGCCCCTGACAGCAGCAGCCACCACTACCGACTCCTTGCACTTCCTCATCAGCTCCTCAAAGACAACCATGCTGTGCTGCACCTCCTGCAAAACACACTTGGTAATGGTTGCCAAACCAAAACACTCTATAGAAGATAGAACCCATTATATCAGACATTTAGGTATAGATACCCCGTACCTAAGACATTATGCTAGACACTACATATAGTCTTTAGCAATACTATATACACTCCATCTCCTCTTATCCGGGCACCTTGGGACCTGAGGGTGCCCATATCTCAGAAATGCCCGTTACTCAGGGAAAGACATAGTTCTCTCCAACTGCACGTTGAACCAACCTGTTTCAATAAGTTTCAGGCATTTTTTTTTTCAAGCTTAACCACAGTCCTCCTTCACTTGCAACCCTCAGTAAGTAGGCTTCTCCGCAACTCTCTGGAACGAGAAATAACCAGCTTGCGCAGCAGTGATGGGTAATGGTCGTCAAATTAGCAAAATCGCAGAGAGTAAAAACTGATTGAGTGGCCGGTAAAGAGGCGTGTGTGTAATAGAGGTGTCTGATAAGAGGGATTGAGTCTAGACAGTTCTTGTTTTTTTGGAGCATGCCTACACTTCACTAGCAACAACCTGCCATTTCACTACCAGCCTCTAGACACAAGAACTCACCAGGAAGTCCGCAGCCTGAATGAAAGTGGCGAGACTCAACATTGTGATTACCTACAAACACATACACACACACATTGCTGAGTCAGCACCCATCACCACGACAATCCCACTGACCTCTGCCCTGTCGCCTGCAGCAACAGTGTGGTCCTGAGACATCTGAACTGCCACTGGTAGAATGGACCTCAGTAGGTCTACATGCTCTAGCCCTAACTGAACCACCAGCAACATGGCCAGCTTTGCAAGACCACACCTCTCCGAACTTTGACCTATAATTAGAAACAGAAATTTTGAAAAATTAGGCATTCACTAATTTTGACTTGATGTTGCCACAGCAACCACATTAAAAAGAGACTTTCTCTCCATGCACAGTACCCACTATAAAAACTAACCTTTCTTGAGTCCCTTCAGAATAACTTCCATTGACGTCTCCTTCCTACATCCAAACACCATCCACATGACCACAACTCCTATCAAACTGATTGATGACGAACACTATTAAGTGCACGCATGCACACATACACATGGACACTACCCCCAACTGGCCAGCACATCCCGCTCACCTACGCATTGCCATCTGCTTAAGTTACCTCACACATTCTAGGAAAGTGGGTGTGGTCGAACCAAACTCTAATTTAACAACTATTACAGGATATCTGGGAAAGTATCGAAACATAATTCTAAATAACCTGATATTGTGATTGGTAACCGAGGTTGGTAACTGTGCTAAGTTGGCATGGTCTGAACAGTGACCAAATCTAAACTCAACAATGTGGATAGGACGTCCAATGTAAGTATTTCAATTCAAACGGTATTTCAATTCAAACGGTATTTCAATTCAAACGGTATTTCAATTCAAACGGTATTTCAATTCAAACGGTATTTCAATTCAAACGGTACTTTACCAAGTATGTGTGACTGCACCAAGCATGTGTGATACTTATAACAAAAGAAGGGCGGAGTTTCCAATAACTCTACTCTGTGATATAATAATATATACATGTGCTATATGATAGAACTCGATTACAAGTTCACAAGACCACACCCCTCTCACAGACCACACCCACATCACTAAATATGCTCGCTCTCACCTGTCCGCCAAGCATTCGGAAACTACCTTATTCATCAGACATTTGTTAACAGCCAGCAGTGCATCCAATCTTGCTCGAGAGCTAGTACATACACACACACAAACACGTAATCCACCCACCAACACGACCATCGTTCTTCTTTCATAAGACCTCCCCTCCCTTTACAACACAAATGTCAGATGTCTTTCTCTCTTCCAGCCTTCTCTATCCACCATTTCTAGCCATGTGTTGTGTGCCATTAACCCTGGGGTCTAATTGAAGTCATAACTCAAACAGCTTCCATGCAGGAAGTAAGACATTATTTATATGTAATTAATGCCAAATACACAAACATACACACATACACACACAGGCATGTCAACAATGTTCCTTGAGAATGCTGCACACACTCTTTCTCTCCACTAACACCCCCACACAATAATTGAATCAGAACTAAACACCCACTGTAGGAACTCAAGGCCACGTGATACAATTACACCACTTGAAATAATTGAGTCAAACATACCCACACAAAATATAATATGCAAACATAAACACACAAAAACTTACATACACACACACACACACACACACACACTTACGGTCAGAATTTCAAGTGATGTGTACTGAATGAATGAATGAATGGGTTATGTGGACTATTGATACTAACACACATACACACACAGACAGCCAATCACTCCTTATTGTCTTGTCTTCCTCACCTCTTGTCAGTGAGTTGGTCAATCTGAGATGATAAATAGAATTCCACATCTTCTTCTCCAGCTCTGCCTTCTTCTCTGGCCCCTCCTCCTCCTCCACACACTACAGAGTCCTCACTCACTACGCTACAGCCGTCCAGGGAACTGCTCACGCTTTCACTGTCCTCATCAGGTGAAGCGGAGTCTGAAAAGGATATTTAGATGGTAGTACAACATTGGAAACCTTCTCGCTAACCCAAGTACACGCGACCGCCTCGCTAACCGAGGTACACACGACCGCCACGCACCCCTCACTCACCAACTGGAGCTGGAGGCTTCTCTTTCCTTCTTTTCGATCTTCCTTTAGGCATTTTAATTCTCTCTATGAAAAAGATACGTTTGTCATCTAAAAAGTTCACTTTCAAATGCTACCATTGTCACAGCGTGAACCGCTGTACTCTTGCACCAAAGCCTTTTTGAATTGCGTAATGTTTGATAGCCATATAGCCATATCATCATTTTATCGAGCTAAATAGGGCGGGGTTACCACGCCCGGTTATTTAGGATATGATAGAGTTTAGCGGAAGTTGTTGTGGACGGGAAGCAAAAAGCACGAAAATGCTGCAGAATTAAACCACAGGAATAAAGAACAACGACAAAGGAACATCCTTGCCTCATGTCATTTGTGAAGGGAGGGGCAACACAACAACAACAACAACAACAACAACAACAACAACAACAACAAAAACAAAAAAAACAAAAAAAAAGATTTAGGAATCAAAGCAAACTGTCCTCAAAATTTTGAAGCCAGTACAGTTCACAGTTGCTGAATATAACTCATGCAGCTGGTTGGCCTCAGGCTATGCAGAATGGAACAGAATTTTTGAAAGGGAGGGAAGTTATTGTAAATTAATTTATACTTAACCACACTCAATTAATTCCCATATAGCCACACCCACTTAATAACCTCACTTCTTTTGTTATAATGAATGCAACAAATAACCAAATATCATCATGTTCGTAGTGAATGATTAGAATCATAAGTAAGCTGGTTTTCTCCAGGATGTGTAGATGCTTCTGTATAAACGTTTTACTTTTTTTTCAATGTTCGAGTCACGTAATCAAGATGAATAATTGCTAGACTAATAACTATGAAAAAATATAGTAGTATTAGAGGAAACTACAACCCTTCAGCATGTAAGCTTTTAAATAATAATCATTGGTGTGTCAGAGAAACAAATCTTGCAGTTATTAAACCCCCAACCCCCACCACCCTGTCCCCCAGCTAAGGACCTGGATAGGAGTTCCTTACTAGCAACACAAAACCTCCAGCACCATGTACTATACAACAATTTACTCTCATGAAAATATCTTTCGAAACTCACAACTTAATGTTAACTGAACTATACAAGTAAAACCATTTGTGAAAATTGGATGGAAAATTAGTAAGAGGAGGGTCGCACTACTCCCTCGTCTTCTTGTTGTGTCGCCAGACCCTTTACTACCCTTTACCCGCTCCTCCAGACTAACTCCTCCCCTAGAGTAGTGATAGTGGACTTTGATCTTAGAAAAAGCTAAAGGAATGGCTGCAGCAGGTGTGCGCTCTGCTCCGTTGTCTCTTCGTAGCAACCGACTGTACAGGTACAGCTCTGGAGCTTCAGTTAAAATGAAAGATATTCTCAAGAAGGAGTTAGACGGGATAAGAGAAGCTGGAACTTGGAAGACTGAGAGAGTTATTACTAGTCCTCAAGCGGCTTCTATCCGAGTGCAAGGCCAAGATAAGAGTATCCTGAACTTTTGTGCCAACAACTACTTAGGGCTTTCGGTTAGTTTTCAATCATTTGTTCTTTGTCACTTAATCTTCTGCTGTAGAGTTGAGTTATAATACTTATACATATGAAATACTTGTAAGAGTCCGCACAATATGGAGAGATATTTCACAAACACACGTAAGTATACTAGTGATGTGCTTGAGCACAAAGAGTGAGCGAGCCTGTGCACAAACAAAACACTTCAGAAGCATCTATCAGTCCATTTCTAATAGTATAAGTTTGTAACCGTTGTGACCATTATATTATACTTTAGCTAACCAATACAGAACTACTTTCTTACCTCAATTCCCCGAGTACTGGTAATTTCTGTCGTCTGAAATACCAGTAGCTTTTGAGCGCAGCTACTAAAAGTGTTTTAATTATGTCTGGTAAAGGGTTTCAATACCACAGTAACCATTTGCCATAACATTTTGCGACTTCAAAAAAAGCAGTTCTAAAGAATTATTGCACAATGTTGTGACCCAAGTGTGTCTTATTAAAGGGACAAACAATTAATTTCTTTGAATGGTACTGGATCGCTAAACAGAAAGATTCTGTTTAGTGGAGGTATGGGAAGGGGTAGACCATGAAGCAACCACAAAAAAGCAAGGGTCAAAGTACAAAATGACATACGTACGTCCACACATATGTATAAACTAGTGGTGTGCTTGAGCACAAATGGCGAGCGAGCCTGATAGTTAGGTAACATAAAACTAAGTATTGTTACTATGTTTTAGCTTAGTTCATGCAAACACTATAATAGCAGTTATGACCTTTTATTTCAGCAAACAAATACAAAATCACTCTCTTACCTGATTAATGGTAACTTTTGTAGTATCAAACATCTGCCATTCTGATAATCTCAATTACCAGTAACTATTGAACAAGCTCTCAGCTATGATAAAAAAATACCAGTGTTATTATTTGTAATTTTAGCCAACAAATATGGAATTACTACTTACCTCAATTTCCTGAGTTTGATAACTTCTGTAGTATCAAATTTAAATTACTTTGACTATCTGAATTACCTCGAATTCTTGACAACAAGCTCTCAGCTACCAAAACAAAAGACAATTAATTTTAGCACACAAATACAAAATTACTTTCTTACCTCATTTTCTTGAGCAGTGGTAACTTTTGTAGTACCAAATTTGAGCCATTCTGACTATTTGAATTTACCAGTCACTGTTGACTAGCTCTTAGCTACAAAAAAGAAAGGCCAGAGCTATTTTTGCATATTTAGCTAACAAATAAGGAATTACGTACTTACCTCAGCTTCCTTCGAGTAGTAGTAGCTTCCTTAGCATTAATACTACGGCATTCTGACTACCAATGGTTCTTGACAACCAACAATCGTCACTCCGTATCCCCCTAAAACGGCGAAGTTTTGAAATTAAGTCTGGAAAAGGGTCTTCAATGCCATAGTAACCGGTCGAATCAACCTTTTGTTTCTTGAAAAGCAAGCGTTTTTGCAGGAATTTTCTCACACTTTGGAGCTTAAGTATAAAGTAAGGCTTGCTTAATGCTGTAGTTTCAGAATAAACTGTGGTCAAGCCTAAAAAGCCGTGTTTTTTGGAGAAAAAAGTTGTCTGCGCGCGTTTAAGGGGCATACGTACCATCCATACACACATACTAGTGGTGTGCTTGAGCACAAATGGCGAGCGAGCCTAAAGACTATACTACTTTTATATGAATGATTTTTGACTTCTAACACTGAAGCTACTGAAAATAAGGTCCAGTTTTTAAATTTAGCATACAGGGTAAAGGGATTTCAGTGCCATAGTAACAACTCTCTGCAACTGCTTGGAAGGAAAAGCAACAACAAAACAATACACGTTATTTAAAAGTTTTCTTTGTGATATTCTTTAGCTAAGTAGTGGTTGTAACACACAATGCTTTGACACAACTGGACATGCACCTACACAGACTTACCT
>WLWD01002611.1_pt1 | contig 30926 bp, 25 predicted proteins | sample 6712731 | NCBI WGS metagenome assembly WLWD01 (sample SAMN12718690, study PRJNA576275) | sponge metagenome | isolation source: marine sponge | host: Mycale hentscheli | place: New Zealand: South Island, Marlborough, Capsize Point | collected 2014-11-01
ACGTACGTAAGGCATTTTTGTACTTTGACCCTCGCGTTTTTGTGTTAGTTCGGTTGTCGACCCCGTCCCAAATTGCACTAAAAAGAATCCTCTGGTTTATCGATCAGTACCCGTATCACCCTATAAATTGAATTGTTTACCGTTTTGAATTCTTTTGCCGGTACAGTTAAAACTTGACAACTTAAGGGACTTCCATTTCTATTCGAGTTAGTGGCGGTGGTAAGTCAATGCTCTCTTTGTCATGGTTATAAGCCGTGCGCACAGTATTTACCTGAAAATACATTGTCCACTAGACTACTGCGAAGGTAAGTCTGTGTAGGTGCATGTCCAGTTGTGTCAAAGCATTGTGTGTTACAACCATTACTTAGCTAAAGAATATCACAAAGAAAACTTTTAAATAACGTGTATTGTTCTGTTATTGTTGTTTTTTCCTTCAATTCAAGCAGTTGCAGAGAGTTGTTACTATGGCACTGAAATCCCTTTACCCTGTATGCTAAATTAAAAAACTGGACCTTATTTTCAGTAGCTTCAGTGTTAGAAGTCAATAAAAATAGTATAGTCTTTAGGCTCGCTCGCCATTTGTGCTCAAGCACACCACTAGTTTATTTATTTATCTGTTTATGGGGTACGTGAGACCTCTGTTTTCGCCCGCGCTTCTAATTACGTAAGTTAGGTAAAGCGTTCACAGTTCAAGTATTTTTCAATTAACGAGCGCGGAGAATCCTGCTGCAGACGCAACTTTGTTTCAACCAAAAAGTTTACAGCTACTCTCTTCTTGAAACAATTGTGAAGTCTTTGTCAAGCTGCGCTTCTTTGCCACTGCTTTCGAAGTTTATTCAGGTAATTCTGTTAGTTTAGTCTGGGATCAGAGACTTTAGATTCTCTGATTAACTGAGAATGGAAAGGGTTACACTGTGCACTACAGTTAGATGTAATTTCTGTCCTATTTTTCTGTAAAAAGAGTCTGCTCGCTCGCCATGCATTTGCGCTATTCGAGCGCACCACTAGTCTGTTCTGAATCTATACGTTTGTGTGCGCGCGCAAACAATAGGTTATTAGGTAAAGGGCTTACAATTGTCACTTACTATTATTGAAAGTGGAACTCGTGCAGTATCGTACTAGCTAGGAGCCATGTCTACTTACAAACTGTATTACTTCAACCAGAAAGGCACTGTAGAGACCATAAGGTTTGTTTTTGCTCAAGCTGGAGTGAAATACGAGGATATCAGAGTCTCCACTGAAGACTGGGCGACAATGAAACCAACAACCCCGTCAGGAACACTGCCCGTACTGGAAGTGGATGGAAAATCTGAGGCAGGGAGTGGTCCTATTGCTAGATTTCTAGGAGAAAGATTTGGGTTAGCTGGAAGCAATGACTTTGAAAATCTACAGCTCGCTTGCATTTGCGATGTCTTAAGCGATTTGCTCACCAATCTTAGTGTTTGGTTTAGAGAGAAGGATGAGAAAAGAAAGGCTGACCTTAAGGAAGCAATGTCAAAAGAGCATATTCCCAAGTATGTTGGACTGCTGGAAAAGAAGTGCACCGAAAACAAAAGCGATGGCGATTGGATTTATGGAGAGAAGCCTACCTATGTGGACTTTGCTATCTACACTTACCTGGATCTACTGAGCAAGCTCTTTCCAGGGTTTTTGGAATCTTACCCAGCAATTAATAAAATGCGAGCAGCGGTTGAGAGCCTTCCCAACATTGCCGCCTGGATCAAAGCTCGCCCACCTACTGATCACTGATGTGTCAGCTATTAGTTTATACGTACAATTGAATTAGAAAAACTCATTTGTTGGTTTTTGTTTTGTAGTGCCCGATTATAAACAAAGATTAATGTCTTTGAATGTTCTACCTCTAATGCAATTTTTTGAAATCGCTGATATTATGTTTATGGTAAACTCACTTAAGAATCAAAGTCATCGTTTTAATATTAATAAATATGTTAGCATTCAAAACAGAGGATCTAGTTTATTTAGATATATGTTTGGACGTATGTATGTCATTTTGTACTTTGACCCTCCGTATTTTTGTGTTCGCTCCGCGTTCGACCCCGTCCCAAACTTCACTAAACAGAATCCTCCGGTTTAGCGACCATTACCCGTATCACCTTAGAAATTGAATTGTTAACTGCTTTGAATTCTTTTGCGGGTGCAGCTTAAACGCAAAAACTTATGGGAGCTCCATTTCTATTCGAGTTAGTTGCTATTTGTCACAGTTATAAGCCCTACTCAACAGCATTTACTTGTAAATTCATTGTCCACTAGACGAACCGCAAAGGTAAGTCTTGCGTAGGTATGTTCAGTTGTGTGAAAGTATTGTGCGTTACAACTACTATTAAGAATGTCACAAAGGAACTTTAAATAAAGTGACTTGATTTTGTTGCTTCTTTTTCAATTCAAACAGTTGCTGGGAGCGGTTACTATGGCTTTGAATCCCCTTTACCGAAAAACTTGACTATTATTTTAGTAGCTTGAGTGTTACTTGTTAAAATCAATCATTTAACAATAGTGTAGTTTAAAGCTCGCTCGCCATTTGTGCTCAAGCACACCACTAGTCTATTACAATACTTTGAGTTCATATACAATCAATTAACTTCTTGTTACAGTTGTGTGAAACAAACTGATGATTACATAAATACATTGTCACAGACTGCACAAAGGAACTCTCCTGGTAGCTTCCTATTCACAGATGACGAAGGCACCACAAACGCAACAGGATTGTTGTTCCCCTTTGTCTTTTTCTGCTTTTCAGCTTTTTTCTTTGCTATCGCTTCTTTCTTGGCTTCCCTTTCAGCCAACTTTCTTTTCTTTACTTCTTCTCGAGTCACCCTTTTTTCCTCACGTTCTCTCTTTCGTCTAGCCTTTTCTTCTTCCTCGTCTTTTTCCTTCTGTTCTTTTTCCCGCAAAAGCCGACAGGACTCTGCACTGGTTAAGACACGAGCACACTTGTTGGATGCTTTTAATCTTGTTTTCCTGATAGGAGTTGGGTATACAAGGAATTCAGTAACCGGTGAAGTCTGAGGAGTATTAGAGGCCGACACAACTACAGGCGGAGACTGAGGAGTATTAGAAGCAGATGCAGCATGGCAAGATTCACAAGAACTTTAACTTGAAACTGAAAGGTGACTAATTAAACATTCCTGTGAAGGCAGTTGGTCAATTGTGCCACTAGCACTGGGAATCGGAGTTTTCAGGATGCCATCTAAAAAAAAAACATTATCATCTTTAAAAAACTAATCAACAAAGCCAGTACCTCAAACATAATAACCATGAGCACACCAGGCTCTAGATGTGGGAGGGGGAGAAGAGTAGTCTGGCGCGGGGAAAGGGTCTGGGGACATGCCTATACCAAATTTGTTCTGATGCACATATGATGCAGCGGTCAATTACCGGTTGGGAATAATCGTGAGTGTTCAAACTCTACCGCAAATTGAATTCCTACGCATTTACAACTCGTTATAGCTTTGCAGAGAAATGCAAATGATGCTTCACAAGTTTCTGAAGCTTTTCCTGGGTTCTCTGATAAATTGTAATATCATCAATGGAGAGACCTTGCAATTTTTATTCAGGAAAGATATGCATTCAGGTAGGGCTTCCTTTTTGGAGCAGGGTCACCAATGGAATCAGATCCAAGGTTTCTCCTATTATTGGAGGACTTTTGAGATAGATCATCTCCACTACCAATGCAGTAGACAGACACCAAACTAGCCATGCTTCTGCCAGCTAAATTTGCGTGCTATGCGTAAGCATAATATTGGAGTGGGGATTGGGTGTGGCCGGGCACTGACCACATCACCATTCCGCCAGAACAGATTTGGTATAGGCATGTTCCCAGACCCTTTCCCCGTGTAACGGTTGGGTAAAGGGTCTGGCTATGCCAGACTAGGAGAAGCATCAAGTGGGTAGTATACAGTGTTGCTATAAAGGAATTCTGGCACTGGGTCACTTGCTGGACCAATCCATAATATTGTAACTCAAATTTCATTGGACTTAATAACAACAACAACAACACCACTAATAATTGCTTTAATAGTATCACAAAGGGATTTCAATTCTAAACAAAGCACTGCAAACTGTACCAACATATTTTAGATTTGCATCGAAGAATCATTAACAGTAACTAACCATACAAATCGTTATACACTTACGGGGAGCTTGAGGGGATCTTAGAGAAGACTCTGCAAGCATGATACGACTGGAACGACTTGGAGTAACAGCGCTTGTTACGCTTACCACGTCACCTAAGTGTAAAATACCTTCATTAAAACAACAAAATACTCAGTAGCTCGCAATATATCCAGTGGTAGATTCATAGGGGTTAGTTGCAGTAAAAACCCCTTTGAATGCAGCAATTAAGATTTAAGGGGGATCCCCCTAGTACTCATTGCTCCTCCTACAAACTCAAAAACACTATTTCGCCCCTCCTAGCTTCGTTTTCTATGTGCAGCCCTAGTCATGATATATGTTCCCAATATCTTCTAAACAGGAACTTCTGGAGCATTATAGATTAAGAAAACACATACGAGCAACAAGTAACTAGCTACAATTACAAATAAAAAACAAAGTTATGCGACTCTAATACACAGGTTACCAAATTTCATTTTAAAATTCAAAATCTGCCACTAATGACATGTAAGTGCATGTGTGTACTTTGTGTGTGCATTTATGATGCACATTTATGTGTGTGTACACATGCATGCACATCTATCCACGATTCAAAGTTTGGAGCAATAAATAAACAATACAAATAGCTATACTTACGAGATCCAGCATCTGACACATATGGTACAGACGGAGGTTGAGGGGATCTTGGAGAAGACTCTGCAAGCATGCTCCTACTGGAACGACTTGGAGTGACAGCACTTGTTACGCTTACCACGTCACCTAAGTGTGAAACACCTTCGTAATTACAATATTAAAATGACTAATACTCAGTATCTTCAAATAGATCAACACTTGAGCATTTGTGTGCATATGTATCATCAACAAGGTTTGACAAAAAATACAAGAATTCGCTATACTTACGAGATCCAGTGTCTGACTCGTATGATACAGACTGAGCTTCAGGGATACACAGAGACTTGCTGCTCAAGGAAGACTTGCTAGTTGGGTTATAACAATGTGAATTTTCCAAAGTTGATGGACTCATTGACTGTTGTGGAGACACATAGGAGAATGAAGCTGCAAGTGAAGGAGCAGGAGCACAATCAGGATGATAGAGCTGAAGCCATGCGACATACTCACTATCTTCAAACACATTGAAACCATTTTCCAGCCGGGTTTGAAATAATTTGATACTTTCCGGTGCAAAAACCGGGACTGATTCTATGTCACCATTAGCATGGTCATTAGTTTGTGAACTCTCCTTCTCAGCATCACCAGAAAAACCAGTAGGAATTCCATCCTCATCAAGAACTTCATCCTCATCATCTGTCTCTTTCTCTGCAGTTACAATATCATCAGAAGTTCCATCAGGAATTTCCTCACCATCTGAATGAAATACTTCAGATGTTGGCAATTTTTTGAGAAGTGCATCACGACTAAACGGATAGATTCCAGTGTTGCGAAAGCCCATGGTAATGTTGCTAATAGACATTCCTTTTGACCAGGCACCAGAAAATAATTGTGAAAATTGAAACTTTGACACTACTCTACCTGGATCTTTGAACATGTATTTTCGACAGGCTTCTGACCAATAGGCTTTAAGCGGCCCAAAACAACTGGTGTCCAATGGCTGGCTATCAGCTGTAGTGTGAGGCGGTAGGCAGAATATCACAACATCATTATCTTTGGCACTTTGAATGAGATCTAATGTATAGTGCGAAGAATGACCGTCAAGCATTAGCAATAATTGGGCGACTAGTAACCGCATGTTGCAAAAAATGATTAGAAAACCAAGTAGCAAACAATTCTTGATCCATCCATCCCGAATCCGACATTCCGTAGAGAGTTCCAGGGACTTCACCCTTACTTAACTCATGGTTGAACCTTTTACCCGAGAAAACTACCATAGGGGGAATTGCTTGACCAGCTGCATTACAGCAACCTAGAATTGTTATCTGTGTTTTATTACCAGAGCTAATCTGCCGAACCTTCCTTGTTCCTTTGGCTGACACTATACGGGGTGGCTTGTGTTCCAAGGGCATACTCGATTCGTCACAGTTGTATATTTGGGATGGTTTGTCCTTCAAATTATATTTATCCAGAGTCTCCTGAAGTAAGTCAAAGTAATTTTCAAAGACCTCACGACTTGTCATTTTTTCCCGGGCCATAGAAAATGAATCTCCTCTGCGTAAACTAATTTCAGGCCATCGCTCACGAAAACGACACCACCAACCTTGAGAGATATGGTGATCTCCAAGCAGCCTTCCTTTTTTCTTCATAACAGCCTCAACAATCCTCAAAACTTCAGCTCTAGTTTTGCCATAGCCCATCTTGGAGCAGTTCACAAGAAAGTCAACCAGCTCTTTTTCCTCCTCTCTAGTGAAGTAAGATTTAGGGCCCATTTTGGTGCCGTGTATAACTCTTCCCGATAACCTATCCTTTAACGTCGTACGAGGGACCCCATGCACTATGGCAGCCATGTTGATTCCCATTGAACCGTCCTTCACTGCCGCCATAGCCTGCAACATCGAGTGGTTAGACCAAGTGCAAAGCTTTGCTGGCCGGTTAGGGGCTTCACGCCGACTACCTGGCGGTTGATTTTCTTTATTCCTATTTTTTCTTTTGTTAGCAGCAGCAGACAATCTCTTCTTCCACCCTGTTCAGGAACTTTTTCCACTTCGGTTAGTGAAAATATTACGGAACTCGCACAGTTTTCGTTAAATTTGGCGTCGCGTCCAGAATATGGCCAGCCGGAGCTTTTCGCTGCCTCCTTTGAAAGTGACCAGGCATGCTAAGGGTGGTTCAAAAGCTGTGACCTTTCTGCAAAGCTCCTTTCCCAAGCCACTTAGTAGTGAGCCACTTAGTCAAGAGCCACTGACTGCAAGGGCCCCTCCAGAAATCCTTACAACTGGTTTTGAATTATGTGATGCAAGTGTTGAGGAACGTATTGCATATGAGTTAGAGATGAAAGCATCTGTAAGGAGCTGGGAGCAAATTAGAGAGCCAATGATGAGGGCAGTCATTGAAGGAGTTGGTAGGTGTGTATTTTTATTATCTTTTTTTTTTCAGTCAGTAGGTCTGAAATAATAATAGGTAGCAGTTTTCTATTTTTGAATTTTATTTTTCTGAAATGTCAGTTTAAGTTTTAAATAAAATTTGTTGCAGAGAAAACTTCTATTATGGAGAACTTAACTATAGTACAATAAATTTCCTACCTGCTGATGCCCCTGAACTACTTGGCATGTAAAATTATACATGTATAGTTCAGTACTTGTGACAGGTTCTGGGAAAAGGTACGACTTACACAATACAAAAGATTTAGAACAGGTTAAAACTCTAGCTGAGGCCAAAATGTTCAATTTTCATTTTTATTATAATCTGTATCCTTTCTTTTACCTCTTGTCAAAGTTTAAATACTTGATACAGTTGGCAAGTGGGTCAACCAGCCGCTTATACATAGCTTAGCAATTGATTCAAAACAGGAGGTATATGTTTGAATCTCATACTGCATAATTCTTTTTCTGCCTCATAAAATATATATCTTTATATTAGGTTCATTGCCTGATCAGGCCTGCTTAGTGTGTATGAAGATTGAGGCTCCCTTTCGATGTCAAGCATGTGGACCTTGTGCTGTCTACTGCTGGAACTGCTTTGAATTGTACCATAGGAAGAGAAATATATTTCACGTACCCGAAAGGCTTGAGGTATTTTATAGTACCTTTAATTTAAGTCTGTGTTACAAAAGTGAAAAATACTTGCTTTGTGTTTGTATAGAATGGATACTTCACTGCAGTGAGGCGTACCATAGAACATCCTGATGTGAGATCTTGCAAGTCAGGTTGCATTGCCAAGACTATCGAGCTGGAAGTTATTGATGAATGGGGTTAAGTTGGGTACTATCCCATGAATACAATATAATCATGAGTTGTTGTTGTTGTTATTGTTATTATAGGTACTTGCCACAAAGTTCACTTTTTAAGTTGTAATTGTGAACCTCTTACTGTATCTCTTTCTCGGGCAAAAATTTGGCCAGCGTCTCCGACAAGCCCTCGTCTTGGATTTTCCTTTGGTCTATTGGATTTAGTTGAAGCATTGATGCTTGAATGCCAGGTTGCTCTGAAAGATTTTTGTAGTGCCATCAAGTTCCGAAATCCTTTTCCAACTTTAAAAGTATATTAAGCAATGTGTTTATTAATAATTTTAGTCTTTTTTTTTTTTTAGAAAAGAGAGATCTATGGTGCTTTAATAGACTCTTTTGAAGAGTACAGGTATATTTTACAAAAGTTTTGAGTTATTTTTATAAGCAAAACCTTTTCTACTGCAGATTCATGCGACATCAAATGAGGCACATGAATTTTTTTTGATGAAGCTCTGGATTGTGGTAATCAATGTCCAGCTTGTCCTCAGGTTAATAGTACCATGAATGTGATATTTAAATGAAGGTTAATGACAAGCTCATTAAGCGGAGTTAACATGGGAATCACAAGCGCGCAGGCAGGGACAGCTCACGGGTATGCACGTGAGGCAAGGCATGCACGTGGCTACCTTACAAGCCGGAGAGAAGCTAGCCTGAGACAAAAGCAAGAGTTCTAGCAAGTCCTTCGCGCAACTCGAGGTAGAATCCTAACGGACCCATTAGTTTCCGATGGCAGACGACGGGGACCTGGGTCTGAGTGCCACCGCCCTCCAAGCTATTGTAGACGGGGTGGTCACCAAGCTCCAGGAAACGGCGCGCTCGACCTCGGGGAAGACTACTCCCCTGGTCGAGTCGGAGGAACCGCGGAGGACGGCCAACGTACTAGACGGTAAGTTTTAGGTGTTAGTCTCCCCCTCCACCTATAAGGGTGTGAAACTCAGTGGGAGCTAGTTTGTATTGGACTGGTTAGATACAGTAGCTGTTGGAGCAGCTAGGCTAGTTAATTGATGGAATAGGGGTGCAGTGGCCCCACACCCCTGAAACAATATGGGATGTGGCAGCCAAAAAAAAAAATTTTTTTTTTTTTTAAGTAATACTGGGGGCAGTGACCCCACGTGTATGAAGCAGTACTGGGCAAAATGGCCCTACGTGTGTAAGCAAGACTTGGGTGCAGTGGCCCACTGGGATGCAGCAAGACTGGGTGCAGTGGCCCACTGGGATGCAGCAAGACTGGATGCAGTGGCCCACTGGGATGCAGCAAGACCGGGTGCAGTGGCCCACTGGTAGGCGGCAAGTCTGGGTGCTGTGGCCCACTGGGATGCAGCAAGACTGGGTGCAGTGGCCCACTGGGATGCAGCAAGACTGGGTGCAGTGGCCCACTGGGATGCAGCAAGACCGGGTGCAGTGGCCCACTGGTAGGCGGCAAGTCTGGGTGCTGTGGCCCACTGGGATGCAGCAAGACTGGGTGCAGTGGCCCACTGGGATGCAGCAAGACTGGGTGCAGTGGCCCACTGGTAGGCGGCAAGTCTGGGTGCTGTGGCCCCCACGTGTGGGAAACATTATTGGGTGCAGTGGCCCCACGGGCATGAAGCATTGCGGGGTACAGTGGACCCACATGTAGGAAGCATTGCGGGGTGCAGTGGCCCCCACATGGACGAAGCATTGCTGGGTGCAGTGGCCCCACATGTTCGAAGCATTGCTGGGTGCAATGGTCCCCAGGTGTATGATGCAAACTGGGTGCAGTGGCCCCATGTGTACGTAGTACTACCGAGTGCAGGCCAGTGGCTCCACGTGTATAAGCAAGACGTGGGTGCAGTGACCCTACGTGTAGGAAACAATTCGGGGTGCAGCATAATGTGGGTACAGTGGCCCCCACGTTTGTGAATTAATTCGGGAGATCTCGCATAGGCGGGCTGTGGCCCTACAGTAGTGCAGGGGCAGTAGTTATATAACTGATGTCGGGTGCAGTGGCCCACAGATTGTTACAGTGAATGCAATTAATGGCCAAGTGATGGGCAGCTGGTCGTAGAGGCATAACACCTAGTATGGGGCACTGTGGCCCTTTGCATCAGTGTAGTGGCAGGTCAAAAAAAAAAAAAAAAGTGTATAGATATGTGTGTGACATGTGATTGTCCTTTCTGCAGAAAATGCTCAGCGGCAAGAGGAGCTAGAGGCACTGGGTCTCCGGACATTCGCGAGTGGTAATGAAAGCGGCGCGGCAGGGGAAACTGAAGAAATGCCAGAGACCATTACGTCTATTCCAGCCAAGGTGGGACCCAGCCTGGTGACGGTGGGTCAGGGCCTACCTGCCCTTTCCAAGAAAGTGGTCGAGAAGATCCTGAGTGGAGTGTACATGGATTTCGCTGAGCTCCCTCCTGCAAAGGGCAGGGGGAGGGCGGCACCACAGCTAGCCGAGGGGCAAATTGTGGTGGTCCAGGCCTCAGACATGATCCCGAATAGAAAGGCCATCCCAGATCTGGCAACCTGGCTGCAATGTTTCAGCCTGTATGTGACGGTTATAGCTTCGCACCAGCCCAAGCGAGTGCCAGACCTGATGGCGTATCAGTCACTGATAGCAAAAGCAAGTCATACGTACCGATGGCCATCCTGGCTGGTATACGATCAGTCGTTTCGCCAGGAAGCAGCAGGAAAGCCGACACTGACATGGGCAAAAGTAGATCCTTCGATCTATGCGCTATGTTTCTTTGGCCAGAACCGGAGCATGGAGAATTGGTGTGCTGAGTGTCAAGCAATTGACCACACCACGACAATGTACCCAACCCGGCTAGGGAGGAAGCGAGGTTGGACAGCAGGAGGCGCATCAGGATGGACAGCAGGGGGTGCACCAGGATGGACGGCAGGAGGTGCACCACAACAGGTGTCCCGCTCGGCCGACGTGTGCCTGAAGTTCAACCGCTTCAATGGTGACTGCAAGTTCGGGCGGAGCTGCCGATTTCTGCACGTCTGCTCAGGCTGCGGGGAACGTCACCCGATATCGAAGTGTCCAAGAGGCGGTGACAAGAGGGCTCGGCTCGATTCAGAAAAACCACGTTAACAAATATTGTTCATTGATTGTTGCATTGTTCTGCTCCGAATGTTTGGCTGACCTGTGGCATCTCACAGGCAGTAGCAACCTATATGATATATACATGTAAAAAATAAAAAAATAAAAAAAAAGATATATATATATATATATATAATAATAAACTATAAGAATGAGAGGGTCAGGTGCACGATGATATATTGACGGCAAGGTTAATTAGAAAGCAGTAGTTTTTATTAAAAAAAAAAAAAAAAAGGCTAGTGTATCAATCTTATGTGGGGGTGGTATATAGGGAAGGAGTCTGGCTCTGATCACAATATTTATCTGCAGGCATGTACCAGCATACTAGTCAGCTGCTGGCATTGGAGGCATGTGTCTCGGATAGCAATCGGACACTACCAAGAGAATTGGCTAGGGTCGTGACCCCACTGAGACTGGAGGAATGGACTAGTGAACTGCAGGCGCACCCAGACCAAGAATTTGCTAAGTACATCCTGAGAGGGATAGACACAGGCTTCAGGGTGGGCTTCAACTCCAGACTGGTGAAGCTGAAGTCGCGCCCTCTGAACATGCCATCAGCGGATGAGCATCCTGAAGTGGTACAAGGATACCTTCAAGATGAAGTGGCGAGTGGACGAGTGGTACTGGTGTCACAAACAGTAGTGGGTGAACGGAATATCCATGCTAGCCCATTTGGCGTTATTCCCAAAAAATCAAAGCCTAACAAATGGCGGCTAATACTGGATCTCTCCTCCCCCAATGGGAGTAGTGGGATTGAGAAAGAACTGACATCCCTGAGTTACGTATCCGTGGATGATGTGGTTGCCCAGGTACTGCGCCGGGGTAGGGGCACCATGATGGCCAAGATGGATATTAAACGTGCATACCGGAACATTCCAGTCCACCCAATCGACAGGCTCCTGCTTGGCATGAAGTAGGCAGGAGGCACATATGTAGACACCACTCTGCTGTTTGGGCTTCGCTCAGCCCCACTGATTTTTTCAGCGGTAGCTGATGCCATGGCATGGATAATGCAGCAGAAAGGAGTATCATGGGTGGCTCACTACCTTGACGATTTTGTCACGACGGGAGACCCGGAGGGAGATGAATGTGGCAGGAACGCAGACATAATGCACGGGATATGCGAACAGTTGGGTATGCCGGTAGAACCAGAAAAGGACGAAGGCCCGGCAACCGTAATCTCTTTTCTTGGCCTAGAATTAGACTCTACAGCAATGGAAGTTAGGCTACCGCTGGATAAGCTCACGAACTTGAGAGCACTACTAACTAGTTGGAGGGGCAGGAAAGCTTGCAAAAAAAGGGAGTTGTTGTCGCTGATCGGGTCACTGGCACACGCAAGCAAGGCCATTAAGCCTGGACGGAGCTACTTACGCTGGCTGATTAATCTGTCTACCATTACCAGGCGTCTGGATCAATTCATTAGGCTTAGTCGGGAAGCGAGAGCAGATATTGAGTGGTGGGCCTCCTTTGCTAGCGAGTGGAATGGGACAGCAATGATGGTAGCTTCACCTGGTGCTAAACCACAAGTCATACTGACATCAGATGCATCGGGGATGTGGGGCATTCTGCGGGGATCAATGGTTTATGCTTCCTTGGGTAGCAAGAATGCTGGATACACATATAACAGTGAAAGAGCTAGCCCCAATTGTAGTGGCGGCAACTATCTGGGGAAAAGACTGGCGAGGAAAAACCGTCCTAGCACAGTGCGACAACACAGCGGTGGTGGCAATTGTCAACTCTGGGGCTTCACGGAACCCAGAGGCGATGCAACTAAGAAGATGCCTGGCCTTCCTGGAGGCGAAAAGGGAATTTGCCATGTGGGCAACTCACATTCAGGGGGCGAGGAACCAAGCGGCGGACGCTCTATCTAGAAACAAGTTAACAGCGTTTCGTGTTTGGTGTCCACAGGCACGACAGGAGGAGTCCTCAATACCACCGGAGCTGCTGGACTCCCTGCTACTCCGGGACCCCAACTGGACCTGCAGAAACTGGATGGAGCTGTGGACTTCTTCCGTGGCCAAGCATTAGCAGCATCAACTAAAAAGACATACTCATCAGCCAAGAGACGCTATTTGAAATTTTGTGCGTGCTACAATATTGTTCCCATTCCCGTCAATGAGCATTCCATGTGCCGTTATGTGGCCTTCTTGGCTGAGGAGGGCGTCTCACCTGTGTCCATACACTGCTACCTGTCGGCAGTGCGCCACCTCCACATTGAGGGGGGGTGGGGTGACCCGGCCATATCACAAATGCCCAAGCTTGAACTCGTAATCCGAGGGGTGAAGAGGGCACGGGGGAAGTCAGGCCAGCCCAAACCGCGGCTACCTATCACGCCCGACCTTCTGAAAAAATTGAGGGGAGCATGGTTGGAAAGATCAGCCAGTCCAGACGATTGCATGCTCTGGGCGGCAGCGTCACTCTGTTTTTTCGGTTTCTTCAGGGCTGGCGAGATCACCATACCATCAGATTCTGCATTTGACAGCACTAGACATCTGTCATTTGCAGATGTCTCAGTAGACAACCTCACCACTCCAAGCATGTTGAAGATCCATCTGAAGTGCTCCAAAACTGACCCATTCGGAAAGGGAGTTGATGTTATCGTGGGGAAGACTTCGAACAATCTCTGCCCCATAAGGGCTGTATTGGACTATCTAATGGCCAGAGGCCCCGGAGCCGGCCCACTATTTTGTTTTCAGAATGGGAAACCCCTTACCAGAGTGCGGTTCGTAGACCAAGTCAGAGATGCACTGTCGAAAGTTGGGATGGACTGCAGACCCTACTCAGGACATAGTTTCCGCAGTGGAGCTGCCACCGCCGCCGCAAGAATAGGAGTTCAGGACTCCACAATTAAGATGTTGGGTAGATGGAGAAGTGATGCATTTCAACTGTATATTAAGACGCCCAGACACCACCTGGCAGCAGTTGCGGGAAAGTTGGTAGAGGCAATCAACCCTCAGCCAGACGAGAAGTCAGAAGGAGGACTGCTCCGCAAGTAAACGGAGGTGATTGGGGGCCGGCAAGGGATGTGCGTCAGTCATAGACCGATCTGTAGTTATACCTTGGGTTTTCTCGCGAACTTACAGTAGATGTTGTATTGATAACATATATACTAATGATATGAATGACAATGGTAACCATAATAACAATAGTAAGTAAGAAGATGTCTAATAACAATAGTGATATGAATAAGAAGTAGTGGAAGGAGTAGGAATAAAAAAGTCGACACTGGAATGGTGGGTTTGTAATGGCAGTAGTTGAGAGGGGTGTTCAACAAATGTTGGTCGGATTGGAGGATCTTTGGGAGGAATACTTGCACAATAAAGTGCAATATCAAGTGCTAAGTGGTGCGAAGAGCATCAACCACTTAGCACCCAATCAGACCAACCAGACACGAGGAGGTGTGGCTGGCTGCGGTTAGCACCACTGAACACCTGTTCCGGCTACGCACTTCCTGTCCCTACTTCATACGGCCAAACAACAATTAAGAAGTAATGCAGATAACGTTAATTAAGGATGAACCATTGTAATTGTTAAATAGTATCGTTTTTGTGCAAAAATTAAGGGAAGATTGTGTTTTCTTTGGATGGATGTTTTGGATTGGTACGAAAACAATCAGCTGGATTGAGCTGGCGAAGTCCTCTTTATGGAGACTTGTACTTCTTGGATCAAGATAGGGTAGATCAGTATGTCGGTGACTATCCAAAGCCCAAACCATTGGCAACTGTAAGTCAACTAATGCCTTATCAGTATTTTTATGATGCACTGTTAATTGAATTAGGAGTGTAATGACTTTGTGGCTGGAAATATGATCCGCAGTGCTAATCGGTACAAACGTTTGGATGAACCGGCAGTGTATGGGTATTGTTGCCGACATGAATTTCCAGGGAAGTTTATTAGCTTGAAGCATGGTGAACGGTAAGTCCATCAGAATCAGATCCTAGTTTTACACTAGTGTATCTGTTATAGGCTGTCCTATGCAGTTCACTGCTTGAGAATATCCTAGCCACTCATTCCAATGAGGAGATATTTGTCATGTATGACATAGCATGTACTCTTACACAGCATCTCAAAGTGAGTAATAGAAACAAACACATTACAATATACGTATAATGTAGAATTATTTATACAATACTGGATTTAGTTGCAGAAGCGTACTGATATCTTTGATCGTCTCAAGTTGAGTCTTCCAACTTTTCACTGTTACGGACATAAAGTATCCTGTCAGGTACTAATTTATTGTGAAAATGTAACATATATACCGTTTAAACTCTCATAAAACAGATGCGGTATGGGCCACGACGTTGCGTTGGACTAGGTTTAAGTGACGGTGAGAACATGGAAAGGCTTTGGTCTAACTTGAGGCGATTTTCCAAGATGACTAAAGAAATGAGGCCATCTCATCGGATAGATGTTCTCTCTAGTGCACTCTTGTTTTATGGTTTGAGAACCACTAGAAAACTCGGCAAGTGCTGTTTACGTTTATCATCTGTTATCCAAATAATAAATCGATCATGCTTTTTTACAATCCTTATTTATCTGAAACTACGCTTGGTTAATCTTTTCATATTCTATAAAGAAGGCAATGTTGTTATTATCACCAAAGTGACACTCTCCCATGAATAAGCTAGGGAAATTGTTATTGTGTGACCCTTACAAAAACAACTTTAATTGGCTTTTATTTTAGTATCAAAGTGTTTGCCATTCTAATATCCCTTACCTATTGTAACTATCACTTAAATCTAATGAATATGATTACATGGTTTTGGTTGCCTAGCGACTGTACCAAGGCTTTACAGGTGGTTATTTTGCTTGTTTGAATTTTTTTAACTGACTCATGAGAAATCAGTGATTCTTCCTCTTTTTTTTTCCTTCATACAATTTATATTTGTGACCGTCTACGGGAAAACCGGGCACAACGCGGCGTGCGTAAATATCGAGAAAAGATCGATCGATTTCTTTAAAATGTATTGTTTTAATCCGACGGAAGGGAATGGTTAGGTCTATTATAGTGGGAACGACTTAAGCTACGACGATAAAACTTGGAGAGCTCAATATCTGGACGCCGATAACTCTGTAAGTGCAAAAAAAAAATTTTCGAAGGGTGCCGCGTTGTGCCCGGTTTTCCTGTAGACAGTCACATTTATTGACAAATAATGTGTATAAATGTAAATATGGCTATAGAATAATAAATTTTTTGGTGAACAAGTCAGAATAGTATCACTATCACTTCTGCTATTCTCAAGAACTTGGACCTAACCTTCTAAAGCTTCCTGTTCTAACACTCTTAGCCCTTCTGCTACCACCACAGACCCCTTCCTACAAATACCTGTTATAAATAGACTACAATTTCTACTGGAGTTTGTACAGCTTGATTGTACTGGCTTCTTGAGGATACATCTTTACTTTCTCATGCATTAATTATAAAGATAACTGCTGCATAGGTAGCTGACTATCTGCCCTCGCTGCCTTCTTCTCTGGAGAGACTGAAATCTCTGTTATTCAAAAGCTCTACAGCCCTGGAAGTTGTAAAACGAGTAGCCATAACTCCAGATCGAACGGTCCAACAAATAGGCAAATATTCCATAGTAAATTGAGTTCTCTGCTATTTTTAAGTGGCTAATCCAAAAGAGCTATTTTTTAAGCGTCTTTCGATTACCATATATCATACATAGCTTCAATATTGGTTTTTTTATAGTCGTCAACTACTGTGGGCCACATTATTGCAGATGCAACAGTTAAGGGACCCCTTCATGACTGAATTTTGAGTATTTAATTTTTTTAATTATTGTGATAGGGATAATTAGCTAGTTATAACCTTCTTGCACATGCATGTTGAGGGCTAAACGGTGCGAGTTTATTATTTCTGTATATTTCTATCCATAGCCACTTTAATCCAGTCAAGATACCAAAAAGCTATCAATACCAAGAGAGTAGCTGAGGAGTTGTTGCTTCAGCACTCTGAGCTTTCACAACGTAAGAGCAATACATTGGTGTCTAGCCCTCTAGTCTCAGTTCAGCTAATGTAAATATAATGAATATCAGCAATATCTTCAATATTAGTTTATAGGGTTTACTTTTGCTGAATCAGCAAATATATAGTGAACTACAATTGTATTTTTTGTTGATATTTTACTATATTCAAATGCTATGTAATCTGCATTAGTTTTCGTTTATAGGTATAATGAACAAATCATTTTTCTTCTTTATCTTGCTTTTTTACATTCTATGACTTACTATTATAGAAGATATGGCATTTCTGATGTATTTATTTGTTTTCTATGGTGGCCTTTTTATTTTAGAAGAAATTGAGAAATGGTTAGATGAAGAAGCTGTAACGTGTACTATCGATTCTCGTCGAGCAAGTAAGGAATTGAATGATTACAACACCTGATATTATAAATTATGTGTTACTTCACCTTATTTTATCCTCAGCATGCATGAGTGAGTTGCCAATCTGGCCATTGGTGGCAAATACAACCTGTTACCTTAAAAACCACAAGATATATTTCTAACATAAAGTAGACAAGAATTTAAGTACATGTAGCATTTAATTCATTTTTGTAGCACTCATACTACAACTGAGTGTTTTGTTTACGATATGTTTTGTTTACGATATCTGTGTTTACAATATGTTTTGTTTACGATATGTTTTGTTTACGATATCTGTGTTTACGATATGTTTTGTTTACGATATCTGTGTTTACGATATGTTTTGTTTACGATATCTTCATTAGAGGAATCGACCACTATCTTGTAGCTAAAAGCGGATGAGATTGGTGTGGAAAGGAGTAAGGTAAGATGAGATGAGATGGCTCAGGAAGAGAAGCAGCGAGGCAATGGAAAAAAATAAGAGCTAACCATCAAGAAACAAAAAAAATTGGTGGGACATGAATATATGTAGGATAACCTGTAGGGCAAAGCAACTTGTTCGTTTGTATTTGTTATTTAGTAGTGAAACAAACTAACTAGGGTGCGCTCCAACAGCGCAGTGGTGGCGAGAGAGCTATGCTCATTTTTGCATGAGTTAATTTGTTACACACCGTGTGTCGTACTTGAAGCGATACTTTACCATTCATGGACATTTTTCATACGAGCTGTTTTAACCAAAGCCAAGGGCTACAGCTTGCTTTCGTTATTTATTCAGTTATACCCAAGAGTGTCTCGCTTGCTCGCCAAAAAGGAATTGTAGCTGGAAGATTAAATGCCCATTGTTTGTTGTTGTTTGTTTTTAGTTTTTTTTTTGCTTATACTTTTATTGGAATCATATAGGACCAGCCGAGTGGCAGATTCAGTATTTTCATTCATTACGTCTGTATCATTCAATAAAGTAAGTCTGGGTATGTAGAGTTCAAAATATATTTTTGAGAAACGGGAGATTGGGGTATGGAGCAAGTAAAGGAGAGAATAATGATAATCAAATTAAGCTATTGTGAACATTAAAGTTTTAATGTGATGTTGCAGAAGTCAAGTGGCCTTGGGAAGGAAAGAGATGAACAGTAGTGGACAACTAGCATGGTAGGTTGTTTTATTTTGGTAATAATGAGCAGTTATAATTCATAAATGAATTAACTGTAGGCTTGAAGCACGACTTTGTGAATACGAGTTGAAGTATTCATTGACTCGATGGCTTTCTTCAAGCAGTGAGTACAAACAGCTGGAATGTTTTCTTTTGCTAGACAAGAAAGAACAGTTGTTGCTGGACCTTTGGAAGGGAAATCAACGTAGACTATTTCTTCTTAAATTGAAAAGAAAATATGCAGGTGAGTGTCTATCTGTCTGAGAGATGCTAGTAATTGTCATCTCATCCCACATGATGACCATCTACCTCACCTACAGATATGTGTAGGTCTCACCGTCCATCCCTTAGTCCCATAAGAGCATTAGATTTTCACCATTTAACTGTGCTGAAAAATGGTGTCAAAAAGATGATGATGATGATGTTTATAATAATTATGGTGGGGATGAATTATGATGATAGTGGTGACTAGAATATATGTAGCTTGGTTGAACTACCAGGTTGAGGAGGGTGGGCACTAGTAGAGTAGGCGTCAAATACAAAGCAAGGGTGTTTGAGGTGTGTCTGTCAACAATACATGGTCTCTAAATAACTTTTAATGATGTGGAGAGAGCTAGAGTCACTTTGCCCTCCTACCCCTTATATTTCTCCCCCCCCCCCTTATATTTCTCCCCCGATAATAATATTATATAATTATACACACTACATACTTATACATACACTTATTTAATATTTTAGATGGGCAAAAAATAGCCAAGAAGATCATTGTTCAAGTGTCGAAAGAGATGAAGTCATTGAAATCTTTGCTAGAAGACTACAACTCTTGTTTGGAGGACTCATCTAAAGATGTCTTATCATTGGATGAGGTATTGGATGTGGCTGCATTGGAGGCCAAGCTTCAAGATCTGGGGGTGTGGTGCCAAAAGACTATGCCAGAAAAAAGAGAGGTAATGGATGCTTATCTTCTTCTGTGTAGAAGTCAAGAAGAGATATTGATGCTGACAGAAGACATACAGAATGTTATTTCATTTTATAACTCAAAAGCGTCATGTATTATTCAGATACAAGGTCGGGTGGAACCAAACACTCCATATAACCGGGGAATCAAGTCTCTTTTGCACTCGCTTTGGTTGGATGTTTCGTCACTATTAGAAAGAGCAAAACAGACCTATTCAAGTATGCTGCAAGAAACTGATGCAGATATATACACAAGTGACAGTGATGATGACAGTATTAGTAGTGATGATATATACGTTTTATAAATTCATCTTTCTCTGCACTCGTATATCATTTGTTATTGATCTGATTATTTGGCGCACATGCACAATTGAATTGCCTAGCTTGAATGCATTTACATATTTTAATACATTTAAAAAAATCTTATTAACACCTACAATTGTGTAAGATGGTTGATTATGGAAATAAATAGTTAATAAAGTTATGCAGTTAGAGTCTGTGTGCTGCCTATTACTGAGATGCCATTCCTCCATCGCACTGCTACCAGAGTGCACGAGATCCCATGACCCAACTCCTATAACAAACACCTGGACTATTGGCTAAATGCACCAACAGTCTCAATTGCTTGTGGAACAAAGACAAGACCAAGAGGGAGACCTTTTTATGTTTCAAATTTCCTTACTGCTGCCACGTACACTTTCCAAGGTGCTAGGGTGGCAAGAACTCTGCATGTAGGTGCAAGAGTGGCAAGAACTCTGCATGTAGGTGCAAGAGTGGCAAGAACTCTGCATGTAGGTGCAAGAGTGGCAAGAACTCTGCATGTAGGTGCAAGAGTGGCAAGAACTCTGCATGTAAGAGTGGCAAGAACTCTGCATGTAGGTGCAAGAGTGTGTATAATAAACTGTTGTATGGCTTTAACCTGCTATATGAACTGCCATGTATATTACCTGTGTCAAATGTGAGTTAGTGAATACTTGTATCTCACAAAGTTTTAGTACTACTAGGTATTGCAAACTGTTTTTGGCTTCAACCTTTTCTTTGTCCGATCATGTCTTTAAAGGTTTGGAATTAGCGTACATTCCATACAAGAGATACCTCTAACTGCTACATTGCAAGATGTTGGGTGGTGTATGGTTGTATCAGTTTCACAGAGAGTGTATGCCACCAGTATATATGCAAGTAAAAGTTGGGTGCATAGCTGTAAGAGAGCTCGAGATCAGGGTCTCCTTGCTTGTATTCAGAAATCGCTAAGAGCACATGACAATGTACCAACACTCTTTTTGCTATTAAAATTGTTCCTCACTGCTTCTACTGCTAAAGCATACACAATTTGCAGTACCCAAACATAAGTTTTAACTGAGGTAGTTAAACCACAACCCATAGCTCTAGCATTACAACTTGCTCAATAAAGCACCCTTAAACATATTCAGGTATTTCAAACTCCCTGCAAGCTTGCAATACAGTGCACTTTAACTTTGATTAAATATAATTTTCAATTCTTAGCATACATACGTAAAACAATGATGACCACAATTAATAAAAAATTATAAGTTTTGAATGAAATTAATACAATCTTGACATGTCCATTTTATGTTTTCATAAGAAAATTTCGAAACCAACACACACTAAGTGATACCACTCCCTACAATTCCCACATTCGATGTAAACTTCACCATCATTTGGCATTCGGCAATTACAATAAATAGGCTCTTTAAAACTGCACATAACTCGTTTTCCGAAGCCCAATCTCCTCTCCTTCTTTTTTGGAAATGGAAGAACACATCCTGTCTTTAATGAGGTCAATATGTGATTTCTCATATCACCTACACTCCAAAAGAAGCTTGCAGGATCGCCTCCATGAGCCAATTCTGTTGCAAATGCAAGACAGAGCATAAGCCCCACAGTTAAAAGAGTCCTTTTGCCGCTCCACATTAATGATGTCAAAGTAAATCTTCTTCGCCTTCGATTTAAAAAAAGAACAAATTTGGCGCTTAGTAGCAAAATTCATCGGCATCTCAGTTGACCAGTTACTGTCGTAGATGCAAACTGTGTCAGGAAAAATTGAGTCGCTATGTGGTTTGACATTAGAGACGGTAATCCAGTGATTCCTGACATGAAGTACTTGGATAAACGGTACTCCAAGTGGTAAAGGCTTAAACATATCTTTCAGTTGGCACAACAAAGTGCTTTGCCAGCCCCAAATCTTTCCATTCGTTTGCTTTTTCAGCAAACTTTGTATTGACCAAATAATGGAATCGGTCAGCCAGTGAGTAGAATTCAAAATTTCTATATCTTCTCTTCCTAAGTGAAAGTGAGATGAGGGTGCAATGGAAGTAGATTCATTAGGAGGAGACGGTGCAGATGAGATAGAAGGTGTCAGTAATGAAGTTGTGACGGATAGAGGTAGTGAAGATTGGACAGATAATTGTAACGAAGATTTGACGGAAGGTGGCAGTGAAGATACGACAGTAGGAGGCAGTGAAGATACGACAGTAGGTGGCAGTGAAGATACGACAGTAGGTGGTGGCAGTGAAGATACGACAGTAGGTGGTGGCAGTGAAGATACGACAGTAGGTGGTGGCAGTGAAGATACGACAGTAGGTGGTGGCAGTGAAGATACGACAGTAGGTGGCAGTGAAGATACGACAGTAGGTGGTGGCAGTGAAGATACGACAGTAGGTGGCAGTGAAGATACGACAGTAGGTAGTGGCAGTGAAGATACGACAGTAGGTAGTGGCAGTGAAGATACGACAGTAGGTGGCAGTGAAGATACGACAGTAGGTGGCAGTGAAGATACGACAGTAGGTAGTGGCAGTGAAGATACGACAGTAGGTGGCAGTGAAGATACGACAGTAGGTGGTGGCAGTGAAGATACGACAGTAGGTGGCAGTGACGATACGACAGTAGGTGGTGGCAGTGAAGATACGACAGTAGGTGGTGGCAGTGAAGATACGACAGTAGGTGGTGGCAGTGAAGATACGACAGTAGGTGGTGGCAGTGAAGATACGACAGTAGGTGGTGGCAGTGAAGATACGACAGTAGGTGGTGGCAGTGAAGATACGACAGTAGGTGGCAGTGAAGATACGACAGTAGGTGGTGGCAGTGAAGATACGACAGTAGGTGGCAGTGAAGATACGACAGTAGGTAGTGGCAGTGAAGATACGACAGTAGGTAGTGGCAGTGAAGATACGACAGTAGGTGGCAGTGAAGATACGACAGTAGGTGGCAGTGAAGATACGACAGTAGGTAGTGGCAGTGAAGATACGACAGTAGGTGGCAGTGAAGATACGACAGTAGGTGGTGGCAGTGAAGATACGACAGTAGGTGGCAGTGACGATACGACAGTAGGTGGTGGCAGTGAAGATACGACAGTAGGTGGTGGCAGTGAAGATACGACAGTAGGTGGTGGCAGTGAAGATACGACAATAGGTGGTGGCAGTGAAGATACGACAGTAGGTGGCAGTGAAGATACGACAGTAGGTGGTAGTGAGAAAGAATTGGAAAGTGGGAGTAGGGAGGAAACTGATTCAAAAGAGTGAGGCCGTCTTAAGACAGACTTGGAAGAGGGATGGAGAGTTGAGACAGATTTGGAAGAGGGATGGAGAACCGAGACAGATTTAGAAGAAGGATGGAGAATCGAGACAGATTTGGAAGAAGGATGGAGAACCGAGACAGATTTAGAAGAGGGATGGAGAACCGAGACAGATTTAGAAGAGGGATGGAGAACCGAGACAGATTTAGAAGAGGGATGGAGAACTGAGACAGATTTGGAAGAGGGATGGAGAATTGAGACAGATTTAGAAGAGGGATGGAGAACCGAGACAGATTTAGAAGAGGGATGGAGAACTGAGACAGATTTTGAAGAAGGATGGAGAACCGAGACAGATTTAGAAGAGGGATGGAGAACCGAGACAGATTTAGAAGAGGGATGGAGAACCGAGATAGATTTGGAAGAGGGATGGAGAACTGAGACAGATTTGGAAGAGGGATGGAGGCTTGATAGAGAAGAGTTAGTGGAGTTTCTTGAATTGAATGGAACTACTTGGGATTGTGTAATGGAAGAGGATGTATCTAAAGAAGGACGTGGTGTGACGGCGTCCGGAAAGGGTGGATTACCTAATCAATAAATATGGAGAAGGTAATTAATAAAATGAATACATTTATTTTTTAGTTCCTATCACAACAACCAATTGGTCAAGTTACACAATGACGAATACCAATAGCAGAGAGCAGGAATATTTATTTAATTAAAAAAAAGCACATGTACATTCCAGACTTTACAAGTCACATTGTATAATAAGAAAAACGAACATGCAATTAACCTGCAATTGTCAAAGCCCTTATGTATTGTATAGTGGAGGGACTTAAACAGCATTCACAGTCAGTTGTAGAGGCTGCCTGGACATTGTCTTCAAAAAATCCATACGCAGCACATCGATATCCAATGCTCTCCAATTCATCAAACTGAAAGTAATATTGTAGACAGTTACAATTGCATAGATTATACATGCACTTATTGTGACGAAGCCATTTATTGGCCAAATCTGAAGTATGTAAATGTACGTAAATACTGAAAAATGAACATCCAATTATTAACCACAAGATAGGGTTAGATATAAAAACAGAAGAGGGTGAGATAATAATGAAATTTAGCAGTTAGTAATTAATACTGACAATATCTTACCGTATAAGAAAAACACAATATCGGCCAACCCTATCAGTCACAACTAAATCCTTAACAAACTTTCTCTGCGAGAATTGGAATTTTGTAGGTGGATTGTTCACTAGAGCATACAAGCAGCTATAAGCCGTAATTAACCCTCAGCTTGCTGAGCAAGAATGTTACAGTATTAATTACTATTATTCTGTCATACAACAACGGATCTCGAAAACACATGGCCTCCCAAAAACCTAGTTATTTTTGGGTGATATGATCGGTATTACCCCTTTGTGGGTAACACCCCTTATGTCACACCACAATCATGTAAGCAATTTTTTTTTCTTGCGGCTTCCCCTGGTAGTTTTTTAAAAATATAAGTTGCAATTTTTATGGGGTGCTGGAAGTGGAGCTTTGTGTTGGAACTATGGGTGAGCGTTCATTGTATACATGCTTTTCTTTTTGGAGACAGCATTTACAACACAGTTTTCATTGCATGAGCTATATTGACCTATGGTCAAAGTCAATCTGAGAAATGATGTAATAGCTTAGCTAGCAGTGCTGAGGATTCGCACCTTTGGTGCTTATTGAAGTTCATTTCCCACTCTAAAAACTAAATGTTAACGATTTATCAGATTTTGAGAAGTTATATAGAACAAGTTGAACACGTGGTGCGGCTGTGATCATGCAGCAGCCCCAGTAGCTAGAGAGAGAGAGAGAGAGAGACAAGGACAGCGCTGCAACTAAGTAAACATGTGGTGTGCTTTAATTGAATTCACAGTCTGTGGGTCCGGATAAAGTGGGGAGCCAGATATGTGAGTTTATAGTGAATAATAACATTCTCAAATGTACCAAAAAGTTAAGATTATTGCATCTCAAATAAGGGACAATAGCTTTTACTTACTATCTTCTGAATTCGGGAAAAGCATCTTTGACCAGTATTCTTGACTTCCCTAGGAGTCAACGTGCTTCTCACTTCACCAATTGAAGACAATCTGGACATTTCTTCAGCACTTAAAACCGAATACTTCACGCTAGCTTCCTTATTGAACATTCCACTTCCCTGCTTCATGGCTTCTTTTCCAGCTAAACGGAAATAAAGAAACTTTTATGAGGAAGTAAATTAATGTGTGTATCTTGTTAAATGGTAAGGTATCATAATTTACATAATGACAGCTTATCTTAGTTACATAAGCTAGAAGTAGACCTCATATAATACGCATATGTGACCGGTTTTGGGAAAATCGGCCTAAACGCGGCAAACAATTTTTTTCAGTATCCCCAGGTAAAGCCTTAAGGGTCGATTTTTTTCGAAAAAAATTTTAAGGCAGAAATGGATAGACACCAGTTAGCTCTAGCTTATGACGCAGTTGTAAGCTCTGGCGTGCTCTAGAACTCACACTAGGAGGCTAGAAACACTAGCCGGTTGGACTCGTGTACGGAGAGTTGCTAAGAAATTATTGGCGGGCTTTTCACTAACAGCCGGGAAAAAACTGTAGCTAACTAATTCACTTACTATTCTACATAATTCACGTACTCACGCAATTCTCGCCATCATAGTTTCTTAAGGAGCCCTGCATTAAGCCTTTTAGACTTCTTTCAATCCGCCTGTAACCGGTTTATTCCATAGTGTCCCGGATGTGGTAGAATCACCACACTTCAAAACAGTGACTTGTATTCCCATGCACTAGCTAATTAACACTATTTACTGTACTATCTTTAGACATTCTATTTTTAGTTTTATGCCATGTCATCCTCTGAGCATGTGCAGTCAGGCTGTATATATTTGCTTGGCTGTGCCATATGCTGTTCAGTGTTGTATCATATGCATGTTGAAGTTTTATTCTACTAATTCTAAAACCAGACTTGAAACCTCTGTGTGAGGGATTATTGGGAAGCTTTGAAAAGCTTGTGGATACAGCTAGCATTCAACACTCTGGTGGCAGCCTACTTCCCTGGTTGTTTCCTGACCCCTTCTACCACAAATTGGTGACAGCTCCTCATAGCTTCCACCACACCTGGTGTCCAGCGGTGGTCCAGTTCTTTTCAGCACTGGGCTTGGAAACAACTCACTCCATCGACAGCAACCGTAGCTTCAGCTTTGCAAGTTACTCTGTTTGACTGTTTGTCAGTTTTTTTGTTTTTTTGTTTTTTTTTCCTTTTTAAAGCCATTTGTTATCATTGCAAGGCTTGTGTCCTTTTTAATTTGGTCATTTTTCCTCTTTTGTTTTTCTTTGTCAGCATTTTGCTATTTTTGTTGAGTCAAGCCCAATCTGTAACTCGGTTACTGCTTCATTGACAGGCATTTCCTGTTTAGTTTAGGTGTAGAGGGTTTCCGCCACATTTTTCTTTCAGTTTCACTTCATTTGTTTCAGTTTCATTTCATTTCATTTCACCATGAATGGTAATCCCAAAGCCAAATCACGTTTGCGCCCAGTAGCAAAACTCCCATTTCATTATGAAGAAGATGAGAACACTATTTCTGAACATGTTTCCCTCAAATCACCATCATTTCTTGCTCCTTTGTCATCTTACAATAATGGTGCTTCCTTTCTTGAAAGTGCAGGTTCATTGGCTTGTCCTAACCAGGAAGACGTTGTTCAGCCATTACCAGATACCCCACCTGAGGCAAAACCAGCAATGTCTACTGACAAACTCAAGGAACTTTCGGAAAAGGCTAAATCCATGAACATTGATCCATCACTGCTGTTCCTCTCACAAATGTTTTCTGGGAAACAAATTCAACAACAGCCTCAGCCACTGTACACTCCTCAAGCAGGAAGAAGAATTGATAAAAGCATTTTGAAGGCAATTGGTGACATGAAACAAGGTGAGGATGTGTTTGTTTTCCTTCACCGCTTTGAGTACAACATGAGGCATTATTCAATCCCTGATTCTGAGTGGTTACATTATTTGTCTAGTTTGTTGTCTGGAGAATTCAGTGAAGCATACTACAATAATGTCACTAAAGACACTTCATTTTCCACCATGAGGTCAATTTTGCTTAACACGGGAGGCTATTCCTACACTGATTGCTTGAATTCACTTCCATTGAAATACAGACAGAATGGCTCCAAGTCATTGCTTCAGTGGTTCAATAACTGGAGGTATAAGTTTGGTGTTTTACTGGAAACTTACCTTTTTTGTCCAAATTCCCTGAAGGAGACATTGATGCTCTTGCTCAAATATTTTCCACACTTGGTGTTTTGGCAGGCATGCCGGGTGATGCCAGAGATACTGTTCTGAATAGAGAATACACTGATAACCAATCATTCATCCAAGATTGCAGTACTTTGCTTGCTTATTCTGAACAATCACATAAACCCAAATTTGGCAGTCATTATCAACATGCTGGTCCTGTTCATTACAAATTTTCCAATCCACGTTCCAACAACTTCTCAAATTCTTATTCCAGCCACAACCATCATTCCGAACCTCATTTCCATTCCCACCAATCCTCATTCCAACATCACCATACTCATTCCAACCGTCATTCCCCACCACCAAACCCTGTCCCAAGAAGAGATATTTCCACTGTTACCTGTTATAAGTGTCATCAAACAGGACATTATGCTAACAGATGTCCATCATCCATTTCTGTTACATTCCAATCTCAACCTGTTCCCACTTCCTATTCAACTCCTAATTCTCATTTTGAGTCACAACAACCACAACCAAACAGACCAACACCTGTCCCCAGAACCAGCAGGCCAACTAGAAGAGTTCAATTATCTGGTTCCAATTCTGCATCATTCACTGAAGTATCATCAACACCTCTCAATTGTTTCATTGACGAAGACATAGTTATTCATGGAGTTGTAAATGGCATTGTCACACCCATCATAATTGATTCTGGTGCAAAGTGCTCCCTTGTATCTGCTGATTTTGTCACTGAAACTCTATCACCTGTCTCTCATATTTCAATTCATGGAATCTCACAAATTCCACATTCAGTCCCTGTTTATGAAATGACAGTGGAACTGCCTACCATGTCTGGTGTTTGCAGACTTGCTGTAGAACCCAAACTGCCTATGAATACTGTTTTACTTGGTACAGATTTTGGAAAGGAAAATATTTTGGCACTGTTGCAATCAGTCAAAACTGAGCCACAACCAGTACTTACTGTCACCAGAGCGATGCAGTCTCAAGATAATTTGGCAACGCATGTTGCAGAGTCATTGCATGCTTCTGAAGGTGGCAATCCTTTGTCATTTGACAGCATTTCTGATTTCATTCCTGACACTACTGATTCACATGAAACTGAGCCAGTAGCATCTGTTTCACCTGAAATCATCACCGATTCTGAATTCACTCTCACTGGTAATTCTGATCAATCATTGCTCATTCCTGTGTCACTCCCGACATTATCCTTTGATGGCATAACTAAAGATCAATTTAAGCGGCTTCAACTTTCTGATCAATCATTACAGCCCCTTTGGGAACATGCTAGAAAAGGAGAAAAGCATTTTTTCATCATGAATGGCATTCTGATGTGCATGACCTCAACATTAAACACCATTTCACATGCTTTGGTGGTTCCTCAGCAACTACGACACAAAGTCTTAGTAGCAGCTCATGAGGGTTTGGGTCACGGTGGTGTAAATACCACCAGGTCACTGCTTAATAAACATTTTACATGGCCAGGTCTTGCGAATGACATCAAAAAGCATGTCCAAAGTTGTGACAAGTGTTTGAGGCATACTAAATCTGGTGCGTTGAAAGTGCCATTACTGGAGCCCGAAGTTATTTCCCACAGAGGTGAGAAATTGGCAATTGACATAGTAGGACCTTTACCAACCTCAAAGCAGAAACTAAGATTCATTCTTACAGCTATGGAACTAGCCACTGGTTATCCTTTTGCCGTCGCCATCAGAAACTATACAGCAGAAGAAACTGCAAAAGCAATACTTTCCATTATCTCTATTCTTGGTGCTCCAATACAAATTCTTTCAGACCAGGGTGCAAATTTCCTATCCTCAACTCTCAATCATGTGTACAAGCGTTTTGGTATTGCTAGAATTAAAACATCTCCATACCACCCACAGTCAAATGGCCGCTTAGAACGTTTTCACAGCACCTTGAAAGCCATGATTTCGAAATGCATAACAGCCAAACATGACTGGCCTATAGTTTTAGATTTAGTTTTGTACTTCACCAGAAACACTCCTCATTCAAGGCATGGTTTCACTCCACAAGAATTGTTGTTCATAAAACCAACTCCTTACATTCTATCATCCTTAAAATCAATTTGGTCTACTCCATCACCAACCAGCATCAATTTACCTCAATTCATTGCTGATTTAGATAACATGTTATCATGTCAACTTCATCATGTCAAGAAAGCTTTGTCATCAAAACACTCAATCAACAGACTCACTAAAGAATCTCAATTAGCATCATCACTCAAGCAAGGTGACATTGTTTTTAAAAGGGCTCCTGGCATCAACAGATGCTTGGAAGCATCTTGGGATGGACCTTTTGTCATTTGTGACCTCATCCCCCCTGTCAATTGTAGCATCAAGCCACACGGTTCAAAATCAAAACCAAAAGTTGTGCATCTCAGCCAATTGAAGAAATCAACTTCAGTTAACAGATCTATCATCATACCTAATGAAGATGTTGATGATTTCAATCTTTCGAATAACACCCCACAACCAATGCCACTTTCCTCATCTCAGCAACAGCAACTTGATCATGTTCTCAATAGTTTTCCTTCTGTCTTTTCTGATATTCCTGGTGCAACAATGTTAGCCACTCATTCTATCACCTTGACAGCCACTATTCCAGTTTGGTCACCACCCTACTCAATCCCACTTGCCCATCAAACAGCTTTTAGGGAGGAAATTGAGAATCTCCTCTCATTAGGCATAATTGAGCCATCAACCTCTAAGTACAGCAGCTCACCAATGCCAGTGTCTAAGAAAGATGGTGGCATTAGAATAGTTATAGATTACCGAAAATTAAACTCCATCACTGTCAAAGAACCATTTTCAATGCCATCCATTGAAGAAATCCTGTCTCAGCTTGGAAACGCATCATTTCTTTCAAAGCTTGATTTGTTAAAAGGGTTTCACCAAGTCCCCATGTCCCCTGAATCTAGACAGTATACTGCCTTCACATGCCTACAAGGCAAGTTTCAATACTGTGTAATGCCATTTGGGCTTACAAATGCTCCTGGAACTTTCCAGCTGCTCATGCAGCAAGTATTGAGAGGACTTGAAAAACATTGCTTACCTTACATTGATGATATCGTTATCTTTTCCACTTGTTTTGAAGATCATTTAACTCACATTACTTCTGTGCTCAGCAGGTTAGCTATTTCTGGATTAACTGTCAAAAGCAGCAAATGCTCATGGTGTTTCAGATCTTTTGATTTTCTGGGTTTTCATGTTGGGCAAGGCAATCTTACCATCCCTGCAGCTAGAGTTTCATATATCACCTCATTTAAAATTCCAGAATCAAAATCTGCTCTCAAATCATTTCTTGGTTTAATCGCATTTTACTCAAAATTTATACCATCACTTGCAAACTATACCACCATTCTCAATTCTCACATGCCAAAGGAAAAGCCATTTGTTGTTCACCCCACCAATGATTATGTCAGTGCATTCAACTTTATTATTACTGCTATCAAGAATCACTCTTCATTAATCATCCCTGTCAATTCAGACTCATTAAGTGTGTTTGCTGATGCCTCTCTCAATGG
>WLWD01001951.1_pt1 | contig 30920 bp, 27 predicted proteins | sample 6712731 | NCBI WGS metagenome assembly WLWD01 (sample SAMN12718690, study PRJNA576275) | sponge metagenome | isolation source: marine sponge | host: Mycale hentscheli | place: New Zealand: South Island, Marlborough, Capsize Point | collected 2014-11-01
AGAGTTTTTGTAAGTCCGCAGAGCAGGAAGTATAGATCGTGTACGTCATTGTGGGTCATAATAGGAAGTATAGATCGTGTACGTCATTGTGGGTCATAATAGGTGGAGTTTCATCTTCGTATTTAAGTTAAGTTTTATGTCACGTGTATCAGTTCTTGCATGCCTTACTTTTATCAAAAGCTGAATTTTTGTCAGTTGGGCTGTGGGAACTCTGGTGGCAGCGGACCTGTGTTGTGAGAGCAGCGCAAGAAACCCAACCCCACAATTGGAGGCAGCGGTGTGGAGTGTCGATTTAAAACTCGCCCTCTTCCACGTCTTCGAAAGTGTGCCGTGCTACTGATCTACCTGACTGTCTTGAACTGTCGTCTCCGATTTAAGACTCGGTCATTGTCACTATCTTCAGCCGGGCTTGACCAGAAGTTACCTTGGGTGTTGTTGTTGTGCCTGAGATCTGTGGTTGCCAATATTTGGCCTGTCGTTGTATGTCTGTAGATTCCTCCACTTCAGGACACTTGGTGTGGACGAGACGGAGAGAGAAAAAGGAGAGAGCCTGTAAGGGAAAGAGTCAATTTGATTCTGGAGTTGAAAGAAGTACAGAGAGTTCTATTGGTAGTTTACTACCTAGCCAGGTGAAAGTGTCTAACAAAGTGAAAGATAAAGGCAAGTGTGTGTGTGCGTCCCGGTTGCCTGAGATTAGTGATAATTCAGAGTGTGGTTCAGAGATGGATGGTTTGAGCGAATATAATAGTGGTAATGGTGTGTCTAGAGAAAGAAAGAGGGAATTGGAAAAGAGAAAGAGATAGGGAACTGGAAAGAGAAAGAGATGGTAACTTAGAGGCGATAATAGAGTGAAGAGCTGAGATGCCGGGGTGTCGATGAGACGTGTAAAGCGTTCGGCGGAATAACTTGGTGAAGGTAGACTTAGAGTGAAGAGGAATCAGACGTATTGGCTGAGAGAGCTTTCGAGGGTTGTGGACTCTGCTCTGTGCAATGAGCAGGCCTTGATCTTGAATGATGATGAACTTAGAGAGAGAGTGAGACTTTGGAAGAGCTTTGTATGACTTGAGAGCGGAGAAAACTTCAGGGTAAGACTGCTGTTGAGCGAGTATGAAGAGTAGAACTTTGGCATTTTCGATTTCCGTAGAAGTGAGTACGTTGGATGAAGTCTTGAGAGAGTCTTTCTTGGAATTGTGAGCGAATCGGCGAATCCATGCGATGATCCTTGTGAGAAAGTAGAACGAAGAGAACCGGCTCCAGAGTGTAGTGAGAAACTTTGACTGAGAGGAATCCATGTCGAAGGAGACGGAGATGCTGAGAACACTTGTCGCTTCTTTGGGACGAGTGAGCTTTGTAACTGGCCATTTGTCTGGCGGCAGAGAGAGCCAGGAGGGACCACACCACCATAAGGGTGCGGCAATCAATTCTGTAGCAGTGACTCCTCTGCTGGCCAGATCTGCCGGGTTGTCCTGAGTCGGGACGTGTCTCAAAGTAGTGCTGGGTAGCAGATCCTGGACGTTCTGAACTCTGTTGGCGACGAATCGATCGGCGTGTTGAGAGGCAGGTTTAGACAGCCAGTGCAAGACTATGGCACTGTTAGTCCATGCGTGAAGTTGAGAGACTTGAAGGATGTTGCTTGTGTGGGCCAGGAGCTTAGCCAGGAGGTGTGCACCTAGTAGCTCTGCCCTCGGGATAGTGGTGTGCTTTACTGGTAGCACTCTGGCCTCAGCCACCACCAGAGCCGAAGAGATTGAGCCATCTTCCTGCACCGCACGCAGGAAGACGGCTGCTCCATAAGCCATAGACGAGGCGTCGGAGAATCCGTGAAGTGAAACGAAGACTGGCTTTCCTTGTGAGGTGAGTCGACGAGAAATGGCGTGAGAGAGAATCTTGGGAATTTCCAAAGTCCAGGCATTCCATTTGTCCTTGATGTCCGGGGGCACAGGCTTGTCCCAGGAGAGATTGAGTTTCCATGTTTGTTGGAGCAGAACTCTGGCTGGAATGATTGCAGGCGCGAATAGCCCTAAGATGTCAAACACTCCAGCCGAGATTGAGGCCATGAGACGTTTGGTGACTTTGCTTTCTTTGTGATGATCGATGGAAGGAACGGTGATGTGAAGAGAATCGGTTTGTACGTCCCAGTGAATGCCTAGAGCCTTGGGCGATTGAGATTGAGAGAGATGAAGGACTGTGCCATCTTTTTCACGAAGGTGGGCCGGTGTGAGCGCCAGGAAGTCTTCAGAGTTCGACCTCCACTTACAAAGAGTCATGCCTGCCTTTGCTAGAAGGTCACACAGCTCTATACGCAACTGGTTGGCTTCTTCGATTGTGTCAGCTCCAGAAACATAGTCGTCGACGTAGAATTCCTTGTTGATAGCGTTGGCAGCTTGAGGGTGAGAAGTGGCGTGAAGTTGTGCTAAATAGCGTCGAGATTGGGTAGCCAGGAATGGGGAGGAGGCCACACCGAACGTGACCCGTTCCATCCGACAATCGACTATTTTGCCGGACGGTTGACGTAGTAAGAACCTGTGAAGTTCGCGATATTCCTGGTTGAGCAGGATCTCCCGGAACATCTTGCTTATGTCCGCGGTGACCCTGATCACATGACGTCGAAACTTGACAAGAATGTCTGCCAAGGGAGGATAGAGATTTGGCCCGACGTGAAGGGCATCGTTGAGAGCGTAGCCGCTTGTAGACTTGGCAGAGGCATTGAAAACTGGCCTGGTCTTAGTGGTAGTGGACGTCTCCTTGAAGACGCCATGGACCGGCATGTAGAAGTTTGGCTGATTGTTGATTTCTTGAGGGGGAATGATATGGGCGTGACCCAGAGTGAGATATTCCCATAAAACAGTGTCAAATGCTTGTAACTTTTGCTTTGAAGAGAGAGAGCGCTCATAAGCGACTCAGAGCTTGCTTCCGTGAGTTGCCAAGTGGCGGTGAGTTCTCGTTGAGTGGGAGAGGAACAGAGATGCGATTATCCTTGAATGTGACTTCGTCGTAGAACTTCTTCAACACACTCTGGTCCGTGGGCGACAAACTCGAACTCTGTCGAGCTCCCAGAGCCGGCTCAAGTCATCAGCCAATGGAGTGTCAGCCGAGGTCACGGTCAGGACGTTTACACATCCGCTTACCGGACCAGTCACCCCAACGCCAAAGACTGTGTGAATGAAGCGAAGACTATCCATGCTGGTGACGCGGCCGCAGAAGTCCCACGGTAGTTGTCCTCCTAGTAGAATGTTGATGGCGCCTCCCATGTCGGGATCCAAGAGTGTGAGGTCGTTGTCGAGAGCGAGTTGATTGATTGAGTCCTTATCATCAGGGGTAGGGGTCGTCAGCCCACGAGGTACCACAGAAAACTCGATAGGCTTGGAGACAAAGTCAGAGGTCTTTGAGTGAAGTGAAGCAATAACGTAAAACTTTGAGCGAACAATATCTTTGGCGAAGCCTTTGAAGAGGCGGTCTTGAGGGAATCGTTGAAGCTTGAGCGTAGAGGTGAGATCCTCTGACATGAAGGTGGCGCCACTGCCGTGGTCGAGCAGAATCCTGGCGTTAACTGAGAGACCTTCATGCTGGATGGATGCTACCACAGTGCATACAAAGTTGCCCTTTTCCCCAGAAGGGGCAGGCTGTGAGTTTGTCTTGGGCAGCACCGTCATGGATGCATCCGTAGGCGTGGCTGTGGCTGGAGGGGCGTGGCTGATTCGGCCATCTTTATGCAGGGCTAAGTGGTGTCTCAGACTGCAATGCCTGCAAGAGTGCCTGTTGTTGCACATCTTGACCGTGTGTCCGCCAGAAAGGCAATTCAGGCAAAGCCTTTTCTCCCGCACCAGTTTGTTGCGTTCTTCTACCTCCATGGCATTGAAGGCAGAGCAGCGGCCAAGCCAATGTGCCTCGGAACAGAGCGGGCACTTGACGATGGCCTTCTTCGTAGACGGAGAGAACTTTGAGTGAGATCCTTGAGAAGTCGATGTAGTGGTCGAAGACGTAGTAGAAGACGTTGACGTGGGCGTAAACGTAGGGGAAGGCGCTTGCGTATCTGCCCAGAGAAGACGTTGTTCGATGAAGTTGTTGAAGTCTGACATAGTGGGTTCTGAGAGCTTTTCGAAGAGGAGTCTCTCCCAGTTTTCTTTGAGTTTACCTTCCAAGCAGGTACGAATGTAGTGAGGCATAAACTTGTCGAGGTCGGCTCCAATATGGGTGTTGAGTGCCCTGTAGTTGTCCAGGACACGTTCCTTCAGATTCCTGATGGACGTAGCAGAGTAGTTGGTCCGAGGTAGATTCATAACGCGTTGAACTAGAATGGGAATGACCAGCTGAGGGAGGCCAAACATCTGACGAAGTGCAGACAGTAGATCGGGAACGGATGCTCCTTCTTTCATCTTGTCATTGACGAGTGTTTTCCCTTGAGCCGAAACAATAGCTTGAGTGATGATGGCGAACTTGTCTATGTCAGAGTATCCGTCAGCCCTGTGATTGAGTAGAGACTTGAGACGGAGCTCGAAAGACTCCCACTGAAGAGGATCACCCGTGAACTTAGGGATGTCCAAATTCAGAGGAGCCATCTTCGGCTTGTCATGTGAGCAAGGCGTGGAGATCACTGGAGAAGATGGAGGAGTCGTAGGAGTAGATGCTGCTTTGTCGGTGTGGGACCACGACTCCTCCCCTCTCCCCGGTGAAGATCAAGAAAAGAGGCGGCCGTAGCCGTAATGAACTAATTCGTTAGTGAACTTTGGACTTAGTAGTTTAGGCGGGCAAATAGTGCCTAGTCATTGTATAGTAGGTGTGGCCTGGGCTCATCTATATAAGCCCAGGACACACTGAGTCAGTTGTTCTTTCTTGTCAATTTCCGTTTGAGTTGTGTCAGTCTTTTTGTCGTTGTTTTATTTAATTACTTACTTAAAACCTCGCTACTTGGGGAAAGGGCCTGGATAGCTTCGCTACTCATGGCACGACGAGGGATAGAGAAGAGCCTGGTGGCAGTAACTACTGTGACTGGTTGGGGACCGACGCCTGACCTTCACGGACCCTTTACCGAACCTGCGCGCTTTGCGTCGCTTCTTGGGTCTCTGCCAGACAAGTGAAACGTGGGGAACCTGAACAGGTCGCTAGATGGGTTGTTTCTAATATCGACATAGCAGTATCTAGGAGTTCACATCGAATTCGAATACCATTATTTTGTTGTGTAGCATTTATTATTAGATATGACTCATTAGAGGAGGTGGAGTTGACAGTGATTCCACGAGTTCTTAATACATTGACATCTCTAGGTACATTTGAATTAATTTCTCTGGTTGGAGTAGTGACTTCCCATTCTGAGATGAAGAATCCTTGACCAGCTTTGCAGTAGAGTACAGCTTGTTGTCCAAAGGGTGCTATATTGTCATATTGTCATTTATTAGGTCCTGAATTTATGCTGTTATTATTCAAAATTAATACAAGTGACAGTCTAAATGCTATTAGCTAGATCAAGGTAGGGTTGGTAATCTTAAAATTTACAAGAAATGTTAATTGTTATTAATTCTGGTAATATTGAATGCATGTGAAGAATGTTAAAACTGCTATGGGTTTTATTTTTTATTTTTTCATGTTTCACTGGTTTGCAAATGTGTATTAAAATTACAACTTTATCCAGGGTCTGTATAGGCTAAATTAGTTCTTTTTAATACTTATTATTTGTTGTGCTTCTCTTTCGGATGCTCAATATAAGCGTCTAGTCACTATTATTTTTAGGTAGTATAAAAATAGCATGATTATGTAATACACACTAGCTTATTCAAATTGGGTTTCGTTACAGTAGAGATCATTTCTTTCATTACTGTTTAGCAATCAGCTATTTTTTGAGTCCATTGAATTGAACCACATTTGTTGACTCCTCAAAGTAAATAAGAATTTGGAGAGAAATAGGTCTCAGATCTTAACTGTACATGATGGTGCATAAAAGTATAACGAAACATTCGTTATTTAATTAAATTATTATGTAGCTATAATGCTAAAAACAACAAGAACAATAAACAAACTAAACCAGAATAGTTCAACCGTTTGTCTATTCCAAGATTAAACCTGAAAGTCTTTAACCGGATGGATCATTAGACTATCATATGGGCTAATATAGGTAGCATTCTTCACATACTTCACAATAGATCCCATTCATAGGCAGCTGAGGCTCTTCAATTGTTGGGGATCTAGAAGTAAATTCAGTTCTGTGTTATAATAAGCAATTAGCCCACAATTTGTGTCATTTGGTGTGACCAGTAGGTAATTAGTTATGGGTCATGTTATCCCCATGCCACAACTACAGCAATATTTATTATTGTTTTACAATTAAAAACAATTGTTATCCCATTGTAGGCTCCTATTAATGTATCATAATAATGATGTAAAATTTGGTGAAGGAATCAGCCCCATTCCTAAAGTAGTTTGGGTGGGATCTAGCCTCTCCTGACCTCACCCTCAGCCTCAGGCATATTGCTCACTATGTTTGTTTATTATTTAACTAATTATAATGTTGGAAGCAAATAGTGAGCTTTGCAATTTCAATTTAGTATAAGTTGCTTCATGTTTTTTTAGTAAATGTATCAACAGCTAGAGTACAACAATAGATCAATAATTACTTATGGACTAACATGTAAAAAAGTTAGAAACTATAGAATGAATTCAAATTTCTGTGCATAATATCAGTTGTTGCCATGATAATTTTGACCCAATTCTTCATACTAATTTTGAACAAATTTAACGTAAGCAATTATTGAAGATTTAAATTAAATTATATCAGCATGGCTATTTAATTAAATTTCTTGTCAGCTCAAATCTAGATTTATAGAAAGATTATCAATGTATATGTTAGAAAATATGGCAAGTTTACTAATCATTAGAAAAGTGATGTGATAAAAATCTTGCAGAAAAAGTTGGATGGCTTATATTTTTATAATCCTGAAATGTTAGCTACATATGAGTCAATCAATGCAATGCACTGTTATATAGGAATTGTTGTGGTTAACTGCTTACAACTAATGGGGGATTGTAAGAGCCCATGAAAAACTACGTTAGCTTCACTATAATTATGTAGCTGTTTTGCTTGAGAACATTAAATAATATGCTATAAGATGAGTAATATTAGAATTAAATCATAGCTAATTCATATTTCATTTGTAGTAGAATTAAGACATTCTTTGTCAATTACATAAAACATACATTACAATTATGTTAAATGCATATTTGAATCAAGAGAAGAAAGTACACTAAGTGTTTGTAATAATGTTATACAATGTGATTTTCAATTGTTTGCTTGTGTGGTGTAGTCTGAGTAAACACTATCAAAGAAAGTTTGTACGATACCCAGTACATTACGTTACTTTATTACATCATAATATGAGAGAGTGTTGTCCGATGATTTAGAGGGCACTTGTTGTACAGGTTGAATTGTCTCATAGTAGACATCATGTTTTACATTAGTGGCATCTTTAGTTTTACTAACTACATCATAAGATGGATTAGTGTTACAAAGTAGATCTTGGGAAGCTGTTTCATAGCAAGGATTAGTAGTGCAATGGAGATTGTCTCTCTGTAGAGAATGAATAACAATATATTGTAATCATTGGTTACAGCATCAATATTAAATACATAGATACTGTACATACTTTGTATAAGGTAACAAAAACATAAATCTGAATATTTTAGTTGTAACAGAATCACAACATGTTTCGGCTCATAAACCTTCTACCATTAGGAGATAAATTCAACGACCATTTATACAACAAACATAAACACTCTGCAAAAACATTCTCATATCTGTATCAGAGAGATGTTTTAAAGGAATTTTATCTTCTTCAATATTTACAATAATACTTGCCAGAATGGGGGACAAAGGTGAAAAGTTGAAGCACATTTTAATCCGTTCAATTCATGAGAGAAATAGGTTGGTTTCACACCAAATTCCACATGATCACGTGTGTTATTGGAGTAAATGTTGTCCTCTTGTGCAATCTATTGTCTTTTTGTATGTGAAATTTTGGAATGTTGATGGCTTTGTCTATGGAAACTTTTTTGAATTAGCTCACAACAACATCAAAACATAGCATCCAATCATTTGGATATACTATGCACTGCAAGACTGGACAAAGACTTGGCCTATCTTAAAATAACTTTCCTGGCTAATGGCTATCCATCAGAAACATCAATCTGCAGTGCCAACACAGAAAGTGAATTTATAAGTTAACTTTCAATCTTCAACTACTCTGAGGAAATTAATTGTGCATGTAAAACAAACAACACCAGAAAGAAGGGAGGGTGTGCAGTAACATATCTTGTTGTATGACAATAATTCTGTCTAGTTAGTGAAACTGGTAAGAATATAGAAAAAAAGTGAAATAGCTCAAGTATCCAGTTTAAAAAAATTGATGACAACAATTTCTATACATCTTAAAAATTCCCATAAAGTAATTGGAGTGAACCCAAAGGTTTTAAAGGTAAAAAAGGTATTCTAAAATATTCCCAGGAAGATAATGGTAGCCTGTAATAATACACAGCTACAATATAACATCTAATATAGATAAGGCCTCGAGTTCAACTCAAGCTGGATTCCATTCCCATGAATCACTATCACCGGTTAATTGAATGTTTTGTTTATGTTTATAGCTAAATTTTATTTATCTCACAATTGACTAAGACGCACAAGTCGTAATGTATTGTTATAGTTATAAATTTTAATGCTAATAAGCTAGTTATTAAATGTATATAATGGTACACTTGTGTTTCAGTAATGAAGACCAACGACTAACAATAGTGTGTGTATTCATGAATAATTCTAGAGTTAGTAAAGTATCATAATTGGAGAGATTGACAAAGGAAGAGAAGGGAATCCATGAATTGAGAGGAATGAAAAAACTCGGGATAGCTCAGGAAGAAAGGGATCAGCAGAGGAAGACTAGTAAATTAGTTAATGTAACAATGAAATTTTACAACTGCTAGACCTGAATATAAAGGAAGCTAGGTCAGATTAATTCTTTTCTTTCAGTAAGTTATACAAATATAGCTACAAATTCAAATTAATTTTCGTCTCTCCATAAAACGGTGCTGAATTGTACAACTATAGAAACGAAGACCTTACTGCAGATAGGCAAGTTAGATAAGCTCTTCTTGCTACTGTACTTAGTCTAACCAACATTATTATGAACAAATAAGGTTGATTGACTAACCTGTGTGTTGTGATCAAAGATTTCCTGCATTTGTTCACGAGTCCTGAAAGTTAAATAGTCCAAACATTATGTATACATTAAATACTAGTCAATTTGATTTTGTATTAATAACTTTGTATCAGCACATGATATGCTGTTATTCACAACTTAAGCCTGCACTTATCTTCAACTTTTACTTTCGGTTATAAGTATACCTAATCACATCCAAATGCTGTTATTTTTTAACTATATATGCAGTAAACATGACTGATACATCTCATAGCTGTGAAGTAAAAGTTGCAACAACATCATTGAAACATTGAAGCAATGTTAGGGGACTACTACCTGCACTAATGTTTAGACTCACTCAGTATTTTCAAGAATATTTTCCGGTTCTCTGATCAAATAATCTATGAAACAGGTTCAATTATATTAACCAAAATTCTAATAAAGGAAATGACTCACATTTCTTGCAGCTAATCATAACAAGTAGTAGTGTTACAAAAGAAGTTATAAATATTACTGTCAGACTTGTAGGAAGTATTATAGTAAGAAGTAATAATGATTGGTCAGAGACATTTGAGTTAGTGCTATCTGAAACATAAGGCAGAAACAAATGGAAAGAAATGCAAGATAATATAATAATCTAGGATAAATTATTTAACAAATAAGTGCATCTCAATCTTAGTATTATAATGGTCAAAGAGTAAATTTAATACTGCCCTTGGATGGATATTGTTAATATAAGTTTTTTCGGTACAAAGTGTTAAATCTTTAGTATATCATACCCAGATGTCAAATGAGCATGAACCAATATCAAATGCTGACATAATAAATATTAATTTACCATTAATTGAAGAGTGAGTAAATAATCCACTGGTGACATCTGTTGCTAGGCACTTGGTCACATTTTGAAGAGACAGTCTTATGCTAATGTCTCTGTTTGAGATGTCAGTTTGACTTGAGGCATCGTAAATAATAATACTGCTATAACTAGAGACATTATTCACTTCTACTCGACTTCCTTGAGAGTTGCTTCTGGCTATGTGGTCTGAGATGTTGGAAACTCCTTCCAGCACATAGTTGCACCCACTTACTGAAGTGTTGGTGAAAAATATACAGCGGATAAAAAAGGATTCCTCATCTGTACATACTTCAACACCTTGGACTTCACTGGTCACTGTATGGACAGATAAGAGTAAACTCGCAATATCAGCATTTCTGAATAGATGCTTAATCTTACAATTGTGATTTTACCCTGATCGTGCAAACTTCAAATATTCAATGCATAATATAGGACTAAACAGAATATTGTTTCAGTACAACTATTACTCTAAATGTATTTCATTCTATACCTATGATTTTCTGTTGTAGCTATCATTTGTTATTATATATTTCAAGCTTGATTTTTAAAACACATTTCAAAACTATCACAGAAAACAATATGCATATTAACGTATTCTCTATGTTATTAAAAAAAGATAAAAAGGATTATTTGGAAAAGATGATCGAATGAATACATGTCATCTCAATATTAAAGGCATAATTTAAATTTAATTTTTCATTTGAGTTCTGTACTGTTGATCCCAAAAAACAAGTTAAAATATTTTGAAATTTCAGACACTACTAATTCACTGACTAGTTTTGTTGTTGTTGTTTGTTTTGTCTTTTTATGAAATAATTATCTGACAATGAATAATATCCATTAGTATAGTAGTACTATCAATTCTGAGGCACAAGACCTGACACAGCCAACACACTTTTGATAGCCTAATATGTAAAGGATTCTGAATATTCATTTTCATTGAGCTCACTGAAAGAGTATATGATCAGCATGAATAACAACACAAATTAATTAGCACGTCCACAATGTATATATAACGGTACGCTTCAGTGTTAGTAATGACATTGACCGAAATACTGTGTGTATTCATGAATAATTCATGAAATTGTAAGAGTTGACAGAGCATTGTCATTACCTGAATGGGAAAAGTGTTTGAGGGAAAAAAATGGTAGAAAAGAGGAATATTGGGGATCCGAACCTGCAACCTCCGACTGTAGAGTGCGCACACTAACCATTCACCCGCCAGGACCTAACAGCTTAGTCTGGCTTGAAGTGCCTTATTAACCTAATATATCCTATGAAAACTGAACATTGGGTCGCTGAACGGAGTGGGAAAGAGTTTACACATAACCATATATGGGAAGAGAATCAGAGAAGCAGTAGATGCAAAGGTCAATAAAAATAGAAACAAGTGAGAAAATGCTGACTAATGTAACTACTTCAATGAAAAAATGAAAGAAAATACATAGAAAGGACAGAGATACTGGGGAGCAGGAGAGGTAGACATTGGAGGAGAAGGGCGTCCATGAGTTGAAAAGAGGAATAAGAAAAACAGGGCCAGGATGTCTTTGAAAGAAGAAAAAAAAAAGAGAACAGGAGAGGGAAATCATGGATAATTGTTTGGGAACACTCACCAACTCTCTGCGGTGTTGTTAGTTGTTCTCCATTAGACTCAACATACAATAAATAGACCCGGTCTTCAGTTAACTGCTCTCTAGTCTCTTGCAATGCATTTTGTCTCCATACTCTATCTGTACCAGTTGTATTTTCCAGTATTACATCAAATACAGCCTCATTGTACTCAGGACAGACTTCAGGAACCTATTCAGAAATGCCACAACAAATAAATGCAGTAGAAGTAGTTGGTCAATTAACATTACCTTAATAGCCACTGATACATACACTCTATTGGCAGTCTTAGAGAGAGTGTGTTTCAAAGACAAAGGTAAGAAAGATGGCAGATAAGGAGGTATCCACATGACTGCTTGGCTCCTGTCACTCTGTCCAGCATTGTTAGTTGCCCTCACCCACAAGTAGAACACATCACAGAAGGAGTGAGACACATTTATTAGAGCTGTAGTATTCCTCAGACCTGAATAAGTGACAATACTTTGTTGTCTAGTATGTGAGTTGTTCTTGACAACTGTCAGTGAAAACGTAGACTCTACAGGGAGTGTGGAAGAGACATTCCAAACTACTTGAAGTTGGCCATTTCTAAAGTTAGATATAGTGAGATCAGTAGGAGGAGGAGGAGGACCTGAAGAATAACAAAAGCAAAGAGAACTCTAAAAATCTACACTTGATTATGATTTTGACTACAAACATACCATAAAACTGAGTAGTTATTACTGAGGATTGATTTCCTATCAACGTAGCAGTATCTAGTAGGTCACATCGAATTCGAATACCATTATTTGCTTGTGTAGCATTTATTATTAGAGATGACTCATTAGAGGAGGAGGAGTTGACAGTGATTCCAAGAGTTCTTAATATATTGACATCACTAGGTACATTTGTACTAAATTCTCTGGTTGGATTATTGACTTCCCATTTTGAGATGTGGAATCCTTGACCAGCTTTACAATGAAGTACAGCTTGTTGTCCAAACAGTATAATAGCACTTGCAGATTGAGGTTCACTTTCAAAATTACCTGCAACATTGTAAATCAAAGATAGACTAATGCTGAAATAATAAATACTTCTATTATATCTAATGCATCCAGCTAGGTACAAAATAGTAATTCACCACGGACCTAAGATCGTTGGGAGGAAGGCGAGGATAATCAAAGAAATTCGCTTGAGGTTGAGTCGCGACACCCACTCAGCCATATTCCAGGTGACAGGTCTAACCCTGTAGGTATATTGTCCGTTTCAGACCTAACGGTATACATCTACCGGTTGAACGGAAATGGGCGGCCACCCTGGAGGCCTTGCTTGATCCTCGCACCTTTCTGTGAGAAAGGCTGGTTGGTTATTGACAGAACTGTATAGGTTCGTCTAGTGGCAGGAAGACTGAGAGCAATAATGCGAGCGCAGCAGTTTTGGGTGCAATATGAGGAAAAAGAAAAAGAAAAAAAAGAATGAAGCGAAAGCTAATACTCGGTTAGGTTCGAGTTACCTCAACATACAGAGCCCTAGTCTGGCTCAACCGGACCATCCTGACCCTTTACCTACTGTTTCGCGGGGAACGTGGGGAACTGAACTGGTCGCTAGAGATTGGTTGTTTCTAAATTCCAGACTCAATGACCGAAATGCCTAAAATAGGACTTTTAATTTCAGCGCGGATTGACCGCTGCAGTTCTAATAGTAAAGGATCACTCACAGCTTGCCATGAATTTATTTAAGATCTGTTCTACTAGCGTTTTCTAATTTCCTTGTTGCTGTAGCTATTTAAAAAAAATTAAAGTGTAAACAAATCTACAACTTTATGTTTTGTTATTTGTGTACATTTACATTTATCACAGAATATTTTGAGTACATTTTGTACCAACAGCAAACTGTTGAGGAACCATAGGGATGACCTTGTGAAATTTTAGATTCACATCAGGCTGTTCTATTAGAGCATTATAAATGTAATTTCTATATTTGGATAGGAACCACAGTGCACGGGCACTGTTACAAGATAATATATGCATTTTCGGAGCACTGAATCAGAATCTGCTGCGTAGCTGTTAGGTAAAGGGTCTGGCTACGCGAGACTAGGTTGTGACCATTAGCAAAACATTTCCATTGGTACTTGGGGGTTGGCCACTATTGTACTATGGCTAAAAGATTAGGGGGTGCATAAGGAACCCCCCCCCCCCCCCCTTTACCCGTGCTGGCACACAAAATAATCTATGTTTACAATTCTACCATTAGGAAAATTTAGTACATCTTTGGTGATTTGCCCATTGCAGTAGCTTGTCCTTCTAATTGCTAAGTAGGGAGCAGTAGTAATAATTATTGACAATTCAAGATTCAATAAATAAACACGACAAGGGACTAGTTGACCACCATTAACGTCTGAGTAATCTATTGGGCTGACCCCAACTGACCAACCCTGACTTCTGCCTGAATTGGTGTTTGAATAACTAGGGCAAAGTCATCCTTATTTCATCCTTGGTTAACACCTGCAATATCAGCAAAAGTCTCACCCTGCTGTTTATAAAAAATTACTGGGCTATTTATTTTCCTTCCATCTCTTTGACCCACAAATGCACGTTTATAACGTCACTTGAATGCCTTTTCCATCCATGAATATTGAAGGCTTTTTCTATATTATTTAAGTCTTTCTTTACAAGTAGGTGAATTCGAGCTATATCTGGACCAATATTGTCCCTCACTTTATCTAATATATGATCAAAACTAACCCCTTGCAATAGTTGACCTGCTATAGCTTCCCTTTCTTGTAACGATAGTCTTAATGCCCCACTGAAAAGTCATGACCATAATGTGTCGTTACAAAATTGGCCTGTATACAATCTTCATAATATTGTAGAACAATTTTGGAAGTACAATACGCATCAATTTTTGATGTACCCTGTGATTTCAGGCACCGCTTTCCCATACTTCTTGTGTTGAAATAACCCTTCTGCTGCAATAATAGTATTGAAATTTATTTTTGGTTGACAATTTCATGCCAGAACTCTATATAATATACATTTGTAGTCTTATCAACTTTAGATTTCCATTCTAAAAACTCTACAAATGTACAATTATATAATCTAATAGCAACATGCGTGGCAACTAAAATTACCTTTCTCACTGTCAAATCTTCTAGTCTCTTCTTTGAAATCAATGTTATGGACATTTACTAAATGTTCCTGCAGTACATTTAGTCTAGCACATGTGAATAAACAGTCTTCGGCCTCCGACTCCCTGCTCGCCTATCCTTCTGCCTAAGTCTTGCTATTCCATAGATACTCCCTTATGTTCTTACTGTATGTACTGTGTTCCATGCATTTAATGGATCCTCTCTTTTTCAATGTATTTTTGTGAACATTAGCAGAATGTTTATATAAAGACGCATGCTGCTTGAACTTTTTATTGCAGTCTAAACATGTAAATAATTGATTGGTATGAACAGAAGCTGCTTGACCTGAGCTGTCATTAGAGTTTGCATAACCCAATAGAGTAAAACTATTACAGTCAGCAGCTTCACCACAAAGAGGTGAGTGAGGAGATTTATATTGTACTTCACTAGTACTTGATAAAGGGGGAGTTCTACATTCTGTGTCACCTGAGATTATTATAGGAGGATTTTCACATTCTGAACCATCTGAACTTGCAGTAGGAGTAGCACGAGGACCTGTTGATAATGGGATATAATTTTCACATTTTTTGCTGTTTGGCTCAACACAGTGATATTCTGTGCTACCAACAATTGATTCCTCGTTGCTTGGTATTGTTAGGTCACCGTAGTGATTGTACTACTGTGGTTTATAGCTCAACACATTACAATCATAAAAATCAATTAGGACATTTTACACATTAATAACACTACCAAACTTGTTGTTGCTGAATTGAGGCAGGGATTTCCCCAAATAGAATTATTCAGGATGAGGCAGCAAATCTGCAAGAGGAATTACCAGAGATCATTTGATGTCAGGAAAGGATGTGAACAATATTAGGAAAATATTCAACACAGATGGAATACAAAGGCATTCTAATAGCTTTGTGAGTGTTTCAACAATGGTTGATGAAATGCAAGCATTAGATTACAATGCTATTGTACTCTTCAAACAACAAAGTGAAAACTCCTAGGAGGAGTATACTTCTTTAGATACTCATGATTTTCTTCTTGTTTTGCAGACAGAATTTCAAAAGGAAATGTTTGTTAAATTTGGAAAAAATGGTATATGTGTGTATGCAACATATAATGTAAATAGTTACAGTTTTCATTTAATCAGTATACTTGTCTTAGACCAGCATCAGGAAGGAATTCCTGTATGAATATGTTTGCATACAGTATTATTAATGCAAGCATCCAAACAGGAGCAAGTGTATTGGTGAAAACATGCCAAACAAAATTGACATTTCAATTTGCAGTTACAGCTATCCATTATTTTACATACTGTATAGCATGTACTTGGCCTTTTCTGGGAAGATACACTATATTCGTTATCTTTCTTATGCACAATTTGTGCATCGTGAAACAATTCTGCTGTTTTGTGTCTCTTGTTTATGTCGCAGATTCTGTGACTGTGTTTTCCCTTCTCTATCTTTTGCAAGTTTTCATATGCTTTATCTCGAGCAATTTGAAATAAAACATGGATGAGAGTGTCCAAACGTCTGTTTCGTTTGTGTTTCAGATAAACTATTTTCAATATACGATGGAAGGCTTCTGCATGCATATTTGAATTAACTGGACTTTCTTTAGTACATAATGTATACCAATAAAGATGTCAACAATGCTCAGATCAGAGGTTATGATGAAGGTTGTGATAGGGAGCATTTTCAAAAATTGGCCTCATATAACAATTCAGAAACTATTTGTATAGACAAAATAAAATTGCTTCAAAAATTAAATGTCGTTTATCCCAAATTGAATCTCTGTGTGCACTGACTCACTACAATTGATAAATGAATCATTGGGAAATATCTCATCCATTGCATTATCATCTGATGACATACCAATTAAAAAAATAGCAGCTAATACTAAAAGTATACTGCAAATAAAGTTTTTTTCAACACGAAAGAAAAGATTGGATTCTATAAGAACTATTAGCAAGCCCACTATTACTGAAGCTATGCAATGTGAAGACGAATTAAATTGTACTGACTAAAATTTGTGCAGTGTGTTTCCAGCAAGATGATACATTGGAAGATGATAATGTACAGTGGATATCATGCAAGCTGTGCTCTGTTTGGATACATTTAAACTGCATTTAATATAAATGATAACAATGATTATATTTGTTGTTTTTGTCAACAGCTAATAGCAATTTATAGTTCTCTTTATTTATTTATTTATTTATTTAATTATTTATTTTTTTTTTTTGCTATCTCAATATTTATCACTTGCTGCTTAATCTAAACCTTGGGCTTAAAAAATAAGCCAGCAGTTCCTGTGAACTGACTGCTGCAGAATAAGTACTTGCATTTATTATATAATACAGTAGCTAATGTCATTAATGTCAAATGAATAACAACAAAAATCAGTGCTTCCTCAATAATATATAATAGATTCGCTTGAATGTCAGTAACAACGATGATGGACTTACGGTGTATTCATGAATAATTCATTAGTTGGTAAAAAATGGCATATTGGGGATTTGAGCCTGCAAACTCCATTGGTAGAGTATGCAGACTGACTATTTAGCTGTCGGGACCAAACAGCTTAGTCTAGCTTGAAGTGCCTTATTAACCAATTGTGTTCTATGGAAACTGAACACTGCTCGTGCATGCACCCTGAGGGTTACATATATATTCTCTAAACTGCTTATGTTATAGAAATAGGACACATACAAAAGTCTCCTATAGTGATCAACTAAATTTAATTCATAATGAATACCAGTAATAAGTTCACTGTATGACATAACTATACTTATCCTTGATTATATATTATATATACTGAAAGATTCCACATTACACAGAGGTAGCTAGTTTAATGGAACAGAACTAAATTATGAGTTCAGTCAGATAAATTAGTATTTTAGCTAGGTGGGAGTTTAATGTCTCACATAATTCAAGATGATGCAGTGGGTATATGGGCGTCAATTTAATGAGGTGAACCCTTTCAAACCACAACAACGCCGTTATCCCAGGTCTGTATAGGCTAATATAGTCCTTATTAGTGTTTAATTATAGGTTGGGCTTTTCTTTTGATGCTCAATATAAGCATCTAATCATTATTATCTTTAGGGAGTGTAAAAATAGCTAGATTTACACTCAAATTGGGTTTTGTTACAGTTGTGATAATTTCTTGCATAATTGTTTAGCAGTCAGCTATTTTTTTAGTCCTGTCTATTGTATTGAACCACAGTTGATGACTCTTCAAGGTTGAGAATTGTGAGAAATAGCTCTCAGATCCAAACTGTACATGGTGGTGCATAAAAGTAATACTAAACACTAGTTATAGAAATATAAATTGTTATGTAGCTACAATGTTAAAAACAACAGAAAACAAAACAAACTGGAATAGTTCAGTTGCTTGTCTATTCCAAGATTAAGCCAGAAAGTCTTTAATTATTTACTGGTCAGGTGGATCATTACACTATTATATGGCTTTATATAGGTGGCATTCTTCACAATATATCCCATTCGTAGGCAGTTGAGGCTCTTCAATTGTTGAGGATCTAGAAGTAAATTCAGTTCTGTGTTATAATAAGCAAAAAGCCCACAATTTGTGTCATTTGGTGTGACCTGTAGGTAATTAGTTGTGGGTCATGTTATCCCTGATGCCATAACTACAGCAAGATTTATTATTGTTTTAAAATTGTTATCATGTTGTAGGCTCCTATTAATGTATCATATAATGATGTAAAGTTTGGTGAAGGGATCAGCGCCATTCCTAAAGAAGTTTGGGCGGGATATAGCCTCTCCTGCCTCAGCCTCAGCCTCATATGTGTATTGCTCACTTGCTATAGTAACTTTTATGTTTGTTTATTATTTAACTAATCATAATGTTGGAAGTAAATAGTGAGCTTTGCAATTTCAATTTAGTAAAGTTGCTTCATGTTTTTAGTAAATGTATCGACAGCTAGAGTACAACAATAGATCAATAATTACTCATGTACTAACATGTAAAAATGTCAGAATCTATAGAATGAATTCAAATTTCTGTTCATAATATCAGTTGTTGCCATGATGATAATTTTGACCCAATTCTTCATACTAATTTTGAACAAATTTGACATAAGCAATTATTAGAGATTTAAATTAAATTATATCAGCATAGCTATTTAATTAAATTTCTTGTCAGCTCAAATCTGGATTTTTAGAAAGCTTATCATTGTATATGTTAGAAAATTTGGCAAGTTTACTAATTGTTAGAAAAGTGATGTGATAAAAATCTTGCAAAAAAAAAAAAAGTTGGATGGTTTATATTTTTATAATCCTGAAATGTTAGCTACATATGAGCCAATCAATGCAATGCACTATTATATAAGAATTGTTGTGGTTATCTGTTTACAACTAATGGAAGATTGTAAGAGCCCATGAAAGACTACGTTAGCTTCACTATAATATGTAGCTGTTTTGCTTGAGAACATTAAATAATATGCTATAAGATGAGTAATATTTGAATTAAATCATAGCTATTCATATTTTATTTGTAGTAGAATTAAGACATTCTTTGTCAATTACATAAAACATACATTACAATCATGTTAAATGCATATTTGAATCAAGAGAAGAAAGTACAGTAAATGTTTGTAATAATGTAATACAATGTGATTTTCAAATTGTTTCCTTGTGTGGTGTAGTCTGAGTAAGTACTATCAAAGAAAGTTTGTATGATACTCAGAATTATGTTACTTTATTACATCATAATATGAGGGAGTGTTGTTCGATGATTCAGAGGGCACTTGTTGTAAAGGTTGAATTGTCTCATAGTAGACATCATGTTTTACAGTAGTGGCATCTTTAACTACATCATAAGATGGATTAGTGTTACAAAGTAGATCTTGTGTAGTTTCATAACAAGGATTAGTAGTGCAATGCAGATCGTCTCCCTGTAGAGAATGAATAACAATATATATGTGACCGTCTACAGGAAAATCGGGCACAACGCGGCCCCGACGAAATTTTTTTTTTTTGCACTTACAGACTCCTCGGCAAGCAGATATTAAGCTCTCCAAGTTTTATCGCCGTAGCTTTAGCCATTCCCGCTATATATCGCCTAACCGTTCCCTTCGTTAGGCTTATTTAATACAATTTTAAGAACTAAATCGATCTTTTTGCGACGTCTACGCATGCCGCGTTGTGCCCGATTTTCCCATAGACGGTCACATATTGTAAACATTGGTCACAGCATCAATTATAAATACATAGATACTGTACATACTTTGTATAAGGTAATAAACACATAAATCTGAATATTTTAGTTGTAACAGAATCACAACATGTTTCGGCTCATAAACCTTCTACCATTATGAGATAAATTCAACGACCATTTATACAACAAACATAAACAATCTGCAAAGACATTTTCATATCTGTATCAGAGAGATTTTTTAAAGGAATTTTATCTTCTTCAATATTTTAAATAGCTAATACTTGCCAGAATTGGGGACAAAGGTGAAAAGTTAAAGCGCATTTAATCCGTTCAATTCAAAAGAGAAATAGGTTGGTTTCACACCTAATACCACGCGATGACAGGTGTCATTGTTGTAAATATTGTCCTCTTATGCAATCTATTGTCTTTTTGTATGTGAAATTTTGGAATGTTGATGGCTTAGTCTACGGAAACATTTTAGAATTAGGTCACAACATCAAAACATAGCATCAAATCATTTGGATATACTATGCACTGCAAGACTAGACAAAGAATTGGCCTATCTTAAAATAACTTTCCTGGCGAATGGCTATCTATCAGAAACATCAGTCTACAGTGCCAACACAGAAAGTGAATATATAAGTTGACTTCATTGTGCATGTAAAACAAACAACACCAGAAAGAACGGAGGGTATGCAGTAACATATCTTGTTGTATGACAATAATTCTGTCTAGTTAGTGAAACTGATAAGAATATAGAAAAAAAGTGAAATAGCTCAAGTATCCAGTTTAAAAAAAATTGATGACAGCAATTTCTATACATCTTAAAAATTTCCATATAGTAATTGGAGTGAACCCAAATGTTTTAAAGGTAAAAAGTCATTCTAAAATATTCTCAGGAAGATTATGGTAGCCTGTAATATAATACAGCTACAATATAACATCTAATCTAGATAAGGCCTCGAGTTCAACTCAAGCTCTATTCTATTCCCATCAAAATTTAAGAATCACTATCATCAGCTAATTGAATTTTTTTGTTTATGTTTATAGTTAAATTGTATTTATCTCACAACTGATGAAGGCACACAATCCATAATGTATTATGTTGTAGCTAATAAGCTAGTTATTAAATGTATATAATGGTACACTTGTGTGTCAAACGAAGACCGACGACTGACGATGGTATGTGTATTCATGAATAATTCTAGAGTTAGTAAAGTATCATAATTGGAGAGATTGACAAAGGAAGAGAAGGGAATCCATGAATGGAGAGGAATAAAAAAACTCGGGATAGCTCAGGAAGAAAAGAATCAGCAGAGGGAGACTAGTGAATTAGATAAATGTAACAATGAAATTTTACAACTCTTAAACCTGAATATAAAGGAAGCTAGGTCAGATTAATTCTTTTCTTTCAGTAAGTTATAGGTACAATTCGAATTAATTCTCGTCTCTCCATAAAATGGTGCTGAATTGTACAATTATAGATACGAGGACCTTACTGCAGATAGACAATTAGATACCTTCTTGCTACTGTACTTAGTCTAACCAACATTATTATGAGCAAGTAAGGCTGATTGACTCACCTGTGTGTTGTGATCAAAGAATTCCTGCATTTGTTCACGAGTCCTAAAAGTTAAATTGTCCAAACATTATGTCTACATTAAGCACTAGTTAATTTGATTTTGTATTAATAACTTTGTATTAGCACATGATATGCTGTTATTCACAACTTAAGTCTACACTTAGCTTCAACTTTTACTTTCAGTTATAAGTTTACCTAATCACATCCAAATGCTGTTTCTTTTGAACTATATATGCAGTAAACATGAATGATACATCTCATAGCTGTGCAGTAAAAGTTGCAACAACATCATTAAAACATTGAAAGCAATGTTTTAGGACTACTTCCTGCACTAATCTTTTAAACTCACTCAGTATTTTCAAGAATATTGTCAGGTTCTCTGATGAAATAATCTATGAAAAGGTATAATTATGTATTACCAAAATTCTAATAAAGGAAATGTCTCACATTTTTTGCAGCCAATCATAACAAGTAGTAGTGTTACAATAGAAGTTATAAATATTACTGCCAGACTTGTAGGAAGTATTATAGTAAGAAGTTAATGATTGATCAGAGCCATTTGAGTTAGTACTATCTGAAACATAAGGCAGAAACAAATGGAAAGAAATGCAAGATAATATAATAATCTAGGATAAATTATTTAATAAATAAGTGCATCTCAATCTTAGTATTATAATGGTCAAAGAGTAAATTTAACACTGTCCATGGATGGATATTGTTAATATAAGTTTTGTCGGTACAAAGTGTTAAATCTTTAGTATATCGTACCCAGATGTCAAATGAGCATGAACCAATATCAAATGCTGACATAATAAATATTAATTTACCATTAATTGAAGAGTGAGTAAATCTTCCACTGGTGACATCTGTTGCTATGCACTTGGTCACATTTTGAAGAGACACTCTTATGCCAATGTCTCTGCTTGAGATGTCAGTTTGACTTGAGGCATCGTAAACAATAATGCTGCTATAACTAGAGACATCATTGACTTCTACTCGAGTTCCTTGAGAGTTGCTTCTGGCTATGTGGTCTGAGATGTTAGAAACTCCTTCCAGCACATAGTTGCACCCCCTTACTGAAGTGTTGGTGAAAAATATACAGCGGATAAAAAAGGATTCCTCATCTGTACATATCTCAACACCTTGGACTTCACTGGTCACTGTATGGATAGATAAGAGTAAACCCGCAATATCAGCATTTCTGAGTAGTTACACATAATTTTATGCATAATCTTACAATTGTGATTTTACCCTGATCGTGCAAACTTCAAATATTCAATGCATAATATAGGACTAAACAGAATATTGTTTCAGTACAATTATTACTCTAAATGTATTTCATTCTATACTTATGATTTTCTATTGTAGCTCTCACTTGTTATTATATAATTTCAAGCTTGATTTTTAAAACACATTTCAAAACTATCACAGAAAACAATATGCATATTAACGTATTCTCTATGTTAAAAAAAGATAAAAATGGATTATTTGGCAATGATGATCGAAAAGGCATATGTGTTAAATTTAATTTTTCATTCCAGTTCTGTACTGTTGATCCCCAAAAACAAGCAAAAATATTTGAACGTTTCAGACACTACTAATTCACTGACTAGTTTTATTGTTGTTGTTTGTTTTGTCTTTTTATGTAATAACTATCTAATTTTCACAATGAATAATATCCATTAGTATAAGTACTATCAACTCTGAGACACAAGACGTGACACAGCCAACATAATTTTGATAGCCTAATATGTAAACAGGAAAGGGAACTCATGGATAAACTACCTCATGCTACTACTCCTAATTTGCACAAGTTTGTACGTCAGACGCCACTTTATAGTGGAGTAGTTGCCAGTACAGTTAATTGTTTTGGAATACTCACCAACTCTCTGCTGTGTTGTTAGTTGTTCTCCATTAGACTCAACATACAATAAATAGACCTGGTCTTCAGCTAACTGCTCTCGAGTCTCCTGCAATGCATTTTGTCTCCATATTCTATCTATACCAGTTGTATTTTTCAGTATTACATCAAATACAGCCTCACTGTACTCAGGGCAGACTTCAGGAACCTACTCAGAAAGTGTCACAACAAATAAATGCAGTAGAAGTAGTTGGTCAATTAACATTACCTTAATAGCCACTGATACATACACTTTATTGGCAGTCTTAGAGAGAGTGTGTTTCAAAGACAAAGGTAAGAAAGAGGGCAGATAAGGAGGTATCCACATGGCTACTTGGCTCCTGTCACTCTGTCCAGCATTGTAAGTTGCTCTCACCCACAAGTAGAACACATCACAGAAGGAATGAGACACATTTATTAGAGTTGTGGTATTCCTCAGACCTGAATAAGTGACAATACTTTGTTGTCTAGTATGTGAGTTGTTCTTGACAACTGTCAGTGAAAATGTAGACTCTACAGGGAGTGTGGAAGAGACATTCCAAACTACTTGAAGCTGGCCATTGTTTAAGTTAGATATAGTGAGATCAGTAGGAGGAGGAGGAGGACCTGAAGAATACCAAAAGCCAGGAGAACTCTAAAAATCTACACTTGATTATGATTTTGAGTACAAACATACCATAAAACTGAGTAGTTATTACTGAGGATTGTCTGCCTATCAACCAAGCAGTATCTATTAGTTCACATCGAATTCGAATACCATTATTTGCTTGTGTAGCATTTATTATTAGATATGACTCATTAGAGGAGAAGGAGTTGACAGTGACTCCAAGAATTCTTAATATATTGACATCACTAGGTACATTTGAATTAATTTCTCTGGTTGGAGTATTGACTTCCCATTTTGAGATGAAGAATCCTTGACCAGCTTTGCAGTAGAGTACAGCTTGTTGTCCAAAGGGTACTATAGCATTGGCAGATTGAGGTTCACTTTCAAAGTTTCCTACAGAAGGTAATAACCACATAGAACAACAGTACAAACCTGCTGTTTCAACTTTATTTTACTTCAGTAGCTAATAAGTGTCCATTGGCTTAGTCTATAATCACCTAAATTCAGAAGGGTTATAGCAAGCTAGTGTTTGTTTCTTACCAAGGACTGAAAATGTTAGAGTTGAAGCAATACAGACAACCGAAAAACAGTTATAAATTGAAATTTTCATTTCGAACTGAAGTCAAACCACTTAGGTTTTGTGCGGCGTCTAGCTACGTAATTAGAATATAACTGATTGCCACGTAACACTAACAATTGAGTGTATTTTAGTATATTAGCTACATACTCGCACCGCTTAGTTTTTGAATTGAAGTTTTAACGAAAATGTCAGGAATACTGTTTGCATTAAAATAATTGTTAGCTAAGGGGCAATTTGGTATCTGATACCATTTTCGGCTGAAAAGTAGTGTTTCATAAAATGGAACACTTCAGACTGTTTCTTGTACAATAAAGATCATGTTGTTTCTATAACTATTAAATGAGCTAGGCTCTATACAAAAAAATAAAAATAAATCAATATACTAAGGTTAGAAGGAAACATTGGATTTACCATATGAATGGCAAAATTAACTATTGGCATTTTATGGTTGTAGAAAATGAAAGCTAAAGTGAATTAATTACAAATACATTTCTTAGTCCCAAAAGGATGACTTGTCCAATTTGTTACCTGCTGAATTTTTTCTTTAGAATGAGTTTTTAATTTATCCATCAACAACTAAAGATTGTCTTGTGTAAACACTTATGGTGTCCTGACCAAAGTTTTTGTAAGCTGTAAAGTTTATGTAAGCTTCAAATAGAACTTTGATTTGAACAGATAAAATTTGCCTTTATAATTACTTTGACTAGCGGAAGGGAAAGAGTGCGTAATGTAATGAAGAGACAGTTCAAAATGCAAGTGTTTTATGATTTGATAGCAATATTCAAGGACGTATGAGGGAAGAAAAGATAGCAAGCAGTACTGACTATTATTTTACATTTAGGCTGGATTTCCTTTCATATCAAGTCCAATGGATTAATTAGATAAAAGGCATGTTATACTGCTACTAAAAATACATGTCGTTCAAAACATGCGTTATTAATTATAACTCTAAATGTGTCACTAAATCTTGCTATACTATTTTCTGCCATTAATCTTGTATATGTCCTCTTTTTTGTGTGAGCTTAATATGCGAGACTACTGACAACCTAACCCCCACACTTGTCACATTGAAACTGCATTAAGAGTTTCTTCTTTAAAAGTAAGCAATTAAGAGAATATACTTTTAAATCAAGTATTTATTGTTTAAAAATTGAATATTCTTTTACCCTCTATCAATATTGTTTTTTGCCGATCTCAAGTCCTATTCATTGTACTGTTTAATAACCAAAATATTGGAGTTGAACTTGGGGCAGAACACGTGTGGTCAAATCACTCCATATGAAGGATTACTACTGCATTGTGGAGCATTCTATATTGTTTTAGAATCAATAATTTTTTCAATATTACACAGTAATAATTGATAATCTATCCGCATGTATCATCAATGTAATAAATAATACTCAACTATAAATTGTGACTGTCTCTAGTTATTTATAACCATAATTCCATGTTTGGAAATAAAATACTACTGACTTAATGTATTGATTGCACATTGTTTGGACTTCTTTGAGGATTATGCAGTATATAAAATACACTCACGAACAGTATAACATAGCATAATATAAATTTTGTCAGGCTTTTGATGGGTGGTTTTTGTAGTCTAATGAAATTACATAAAATCTTCATACAAACAAAGTATACTATCAACAAGAAATGCTGCAGTTTTTCAGTACGTAATTAACAGTAGCTAGTTTGATAGAACAGATCATTCTGAAGTATAAGGAATAAAGAGCTCACAACATCAAAACGTCATCATGCAACTCAAATAGCATGTTATTGTTATATAAGATGCCAGTATAGAGTAATTCATTGACTTTTGTTGAAAGAACTACAAAAGCAAATCTTTCTTTCATGCTTCATTCTCATTTACAATTTTTTTTACTACTAGCACTCTCCTAATTCAATTGGCTGCCTATTGGAATAGAGCAGATACAAGCTGTTATAAGGGGTGTAGGTTGGAGGTTGTTTAGTGTGGACATATACTATACTAATGGATTACTATTTTTCATCGGAAAAATATACTTTCTTCGTACTTGTTCTTCTTACTACAAGCATCACATTTATACAACCACTTATACCAGTAACCACCACCTGTTAGGTATATATTAGATACAATAAAAATCTCTCAGCTATTAATGAAAATTAATGAAAATAATGAGACATAAACCGTACCATTTTCATGTATACATAGTATCATTATAATAATTATAAATTAATAATAATAGTAATAATAATAATAATAATAATAATAATAATAATAATAATAATAATAATAATGATGATAATAATAATAATAATAATAATAATAATAATAATAATAATAATAATAATAATAATAATAATAATAATAGTAAAAAATTTAATAATTTTAACTCTCCTTCTTCTCTGCTCTTTTAATTTCCTTCTAGATTATTTTTTACTTTTCTTTTGTGTAGTACATGGAAACTTAATCAAAATCTTATTGTGTAAAATTTCTCTTGAATTGTTTCATTTTGTACAGCTCTGAATAATCTTTATCTGTGACTTCATCAATAATTCAATAATCAAAATGTTTGAAATCATTGCAAGTCAATGCAATCAATCATCTTGACTTAGACTTTTAATTCTTGACATGACATACATCTAATTAATAATCTTATGATATGAAATATCATATAGCTACAAGCAGTAATGTGTGATCTACTGCATTTATTAGGTCCTAAGTATTATTGCTGTTATCCTAAATTAATAGTGGTGATAGCCTAAATGTTATTAGTTAGGTCAAACATGATTAAATATCCCAAACTTTACAAGAAAATGTTAATTCTTACTAATTCTGATCATAGAAATTGTATATGAAGAATATTCCAGCTGCTATGGTTGGCTTCATTAAGTCTATTAGTTTGCAACTGTGTATTAAAGTACAACTTTATCCCATCAAGGTCTGTATAAGCTAAATAGTTCGTTTTAAAGTTAATAGTTTGTTGTGCTTTCTTTTGTGCATTCTCAAAATAAGCGTCTAATCACTATTATCTTTAAATCTCGCTGAATTATTATAGAATGAGTTATTAGTGAGTTAATTTCTCCAATAACAATACAAATGATTGTCTTGTGTAAACACCTGTCATGTCATGGCCAAAGTTATATGGAAGCTTCAAATAGAAGTTTGATGTGAACAAAATACTTTATCGACATTTATTTTGAGTGACGCTATAGGTATTATAAGTAACACAATGTTGTTGAAGGCATAGCTATAGTGGCAGGAGAACACACTTTTAATATCTTGGATTTGTTCTCAAAAGAAGTTTAGCCTTAATGCCAAGTTAGTCAGTTGTGATTGCTATTTTTTCTTCTTCTCTCATATTCTTGAATATTGCTATCTAAACATATAACATATATATATATACATGTATATAATATATAAATGTATATATATATATATATACACTTATTCTTAGACAAGTATTGGAATTATTTAAATTTTAAACTGGATATTTGTTACATTACTTTCTGTTTGTGTTCAACCAGTACACCTTAATACATTATTTTAATGCCTTAAATTTTGTGTGTCCTCTTCCCGTTACACTGAAATTGTTTTTATGTAAAGATTTTTTGTTTTCTTAAGCAATTGATTAAGATAATACACTTTTAAATCTATACCATATTATAATATGTCTCCCATTTACTAATTAAAAAGTTAGAATCATTGAAATGTTTGCCAAAGATCGTTGATTTTCTCATTTATTTCAATATAATTTGAATATTGATTGATTTTATTTTTAAGTGTCAATATAACAAATACCACATGTGCAGTAATAAGCAGGAAAAGAATGTTATCAAGTAATATCATTATGAAATACAAAAACCACTACATCAAAACATAGCATTCCACTATTAACTTAATGTGGTTTCCTAGAATGTTAGTTTAACATAAATTGAGGCTGAGAGTATCATTGTTTACAGTTGCTGGTCCAATTCATTGAATTGTTTCATAAACAACACATTGGAGTTGAACTTGTGGCAAAGCAGATGTGGACAAAACTACTCCATAGGAAGGATTACTACTGCACTCTGGAACATTCTATGTTAAAATTGTATAATGGTAATGAAAAATTGAACAATAGTACATAGTAACAATCACATGTCTGTACAACCAATATGTGAATTCTTATTCAAGGTCCAGTATATATATTCAAGAAGCATTATAAAATTGAATAATCTGCTCTTATTCTTGACATTTATGTTACAGTTTTTCAAGCAAAATAAAAAATGGGTATCAAGCTACCATGAACAATCCTACCAGTGCAAAACATCTTTAAGTATAATGACCACACAATGTATCACACTTGTAATTTATAGTAAAATTAAGTCCAGTATCTATTCACATGTGTCATCATACAGTGATGTAATTATGTTAATCATGACTGCTGCACGTTATTTTTAAGTCATATACTTCCATGTTTGGAAATGTCTCGTATTTCTACTGATTTAATCCATTGCTTACATATATGGACTGTTTGAGGGTTTATGCAGTGTCAGTTACACATTCATAGAACACATAGCATCTTAAAAAGTGTAAATCCAGTGTGTCCATATATGGACTATTCGAGGATTATGGAGTGTCAGTTACACACTCATAGAATATCACAACATTTTAAAAGGTATAAATTTTGTCAGCTTTTGATGGTGTTTTTTTTTGTAGTTTTTTATGAAATTAAAGAACAACTTCGTACAAACAAGTGAACATGATCACTTTATGCTTGCATATGCAACACAGATAGATTACTTCCAAGGTGACCTCTACAATCTTGACTATGAAAAATTAATTTGTCTGAGAAATACTTGACACATAGTATCACAGTCAATCTTCTTAACATGGTTAGTGGAGACACTAAAGTTTGTCAAACACTAAAATTTGCACAGTAATCAATAAAGCCTGTTATTTTGCACAAGATCCTTGACCAAACCAGTAGTGATGGAACTTTATATCATCAACTAAGCAGAAGGTCACTATTAAACAATAGGAATCAGAAAAAATGGCAGCATCATACACTATAAGAAATGAACAAAGCCATTAATGTGGTGAGTGCCTCTAGAAGAACACAATATACTTGCTGTTGATGAAAAACTAGCATTGAATAAGATGAGTTCTAGAGAAGTATATAGGCTTTGAGATCTTGATTCTAATTCTCATCATCTTGATGAAATTATCTGATTTTTTTTTTAATCCCAGATTGTTAATATCTAATAGCCATTTCCCAGTGAACATTGTATATTGTGCTATATAATATATAAACATGCATTGGAACATAACTATAAGGAAATCCTTACTGTTTGATGGTTTCTTCTTTTATACCTCAATCTACAGCAACCTAGATATTTATGATAGTGACTTAGCATAAGATTATCAAAGTCATAATAACTCACTAAGCAGGGACGTTAAAAATATAAACAGCGACAAGACAATTATGACTACTGAAATTTGGTCGCTCATTTTCTTCTTGGCCAGAAATAACCACCAGAGGCTTTTTCCTTTTGCAGCATAGCATAAAACCCACCACAACTATTTCGGAGTAGCCACACCTTTGTGTGTATATAATATGAAGATCCCTGTTACGTTTAAATAATAAAAAATACCAATAAGAATGCGAGGTCCGTGTGGTTTTCACAGTGAATATACTTTCGTAATACTCAATACCTTATATGGGCCTTATGTGAGTTATTTGGGCCCGATGTAGCCTGTTTAGGCCCTATGTAACAGTAGGCTTACATGGGTCTTTTCTAACTTACAGCGATCCTTCTAACTTACAGGGTCCTTTCTAATTTAAGCCATTACAGGCCCCGTATAAGGATTTCTTACGATGTTTACACTGGTCCTTTCGTATTGAGGCCTGATATAAAGGATTTTATACAGGAGCCTTTTCTAAACTTACAAAGGTACTCTGTAACTGTTCATTGCGTTACGTTTATCTGGACTAACGTAAACGCGCGTATGTACGTCGGAAATTGTACTAACGGTAGTTCAATAGGTTTAGTGCATCTTGCTTTTTCATACCTCTATCTGCCTTTCCATTCACTTTTCTAAATTTTTGTGTTGCTCTGAGAGATACAGTAAGTTACAACAACAATCACTATAGCTCTTGTTTATCCATCAATGCTTTAATACTACTTCTATCCAGACTCATTAGCTAAAAGCTATAGTTTCCCATTATCTGTGTTATTATTGTACTTCAACTATCATGCTGTATTATACTTCACACTATTAATCTCAGTAAACATTAGTGAACAGGATAATGGTAACAATGTAGATTTAGTTTAGCTAATATAGGTTCTGTTTATTCA
>WLWD01003707.1_pt1 | contig 30919 bp, 22 predicted proteins | sample 6712731 | NCBI WGS metagenome assembly WLWD01 (sample SAMN12718690, study PRJNA576275) | sponge metagenome | isolation source: marine sponge | host: Mycale hentscheli | place: New Zealand: South Island, Marlborough, Capsize Point | collected 2014-11-01
AGTCCCAAAACCATAAGAATACAGATGTACAGAGCACGAAGTACCCTGATGGTAGTAAATAAAGAAGAAGGAACGACAGATCCATCAATGGACTCCAGCGATTCAACTGCACAGATAGAACTCGTGTTCATGTCTTCTTGCTCCCAGACTACTCCGGTGAAGTTATAGTCTTCAGTATCTTGCCAATAGTCTTCCATTTCAATAGTGAGTATATTATTGGCTGATGTGCAACTTTCTTCTGAAAAATACACATATTAGATTTCAGAAGCAATCAATTTATACCAAATCAGGCGGTCTCCCTCGTTAATTTTATTTTTCATTCTTTTCTTTTTTTCCTTTATTTACAGGTGTGGCAATTGTTTATGGACAAGGGGTGGTGTGGTTAATTTGTTTCACAGGATTGTTCTTTATGCATTATCTAATGTAGTTTAATAATACAATATTGTAGTCTGCTATAACCATAATGAAGTACATGTTCACCTTCACAAAGACAGTAATGCCTACCTGACAGACAAACTATATTAAGGCAGGTGCTTTGTCGTGGTTAGTCCTTACAAACAAAATCCCTTAAGTTTGTATCTGGTTATAGAAATAATACTATGCTATTTTTAGCTTTTAGTTTGACACTACTAAAAGGACGTAACTAGGTGCCAGTGGTCCTCATTTTGGTGGGACAGTCCTGAATTCTATTACTTGTCCCTGTTTTAACAGGCTATGGAAATATCAATTTTTGTTTGGCATGTATATATTTGTTGGTTTTACTTTGTACCACTTTAATTAATGTTTGGAGTGTGAGACCAATATCCACATAACAGTGTTTAGTATTACAATTATTGCCATGAATATTACAAATTATAGGAGCAAAATAAAGTGGCCAAACTTGGGAAGTAGCTAGACAATATAGCAAGTTGAGAGGTGTGAGGTGCACAGAATGTCAAGCATAAAATTTACACAATGCTTTGATCTTAATTATGAGAAAGGTTGCACACACACACACACACACACACATGTGATCACTAAAGAAAATGTACATGGTTTCAGTTGGGGGCATGTTTATATGGTCTACACAGTTCAATTATTATGTGTCAATGTTTAGATGGTAGCAATTCATCTCAACAAAGCAACTTTGTATACAAGAATCTTGCCACATCTAATGCTTGCAGGCAGCAGACTGGTGAACAATAGCTACAGTCACGCTCAATGACAGACCGGACATGAATATTCAGCAAAATTTATTTGTTATTATTACTACATCATTACTATTATTTTTATAATTATAATCATATTACTGTTCTTTTCTAGCAACAAAGAATTTCCTTGGCAATAAAATAGCTAAACCCGCACAGGCTTCTGTTATCTATCTGTCAGCAAATATCTCAGCATACTGTTAAAAGCTATTGGCTGGCAATATTATTGTAATTTCACGTTATCCTTGAAAGGCCACAATTGAGGCAGTGGGTTGTCTACCATATAAATTAGCTCATATGTGGTAGTTTTAAACCACCACCCTTAAAAACCTTTTCTTCGTTCCTTTAAAATTGTAGCTACCGGCTCTTCCTGCAGTAATAATAGTCACAGTACAATATGCAAACTTTTTTTTATTTTTTACAAATGATCTAATATTTGCCAACATGCCCTCAACTATATAACTATTCCACAACAAGACTTTCTAAAATAATTAGAACCAGTTATAGTACATACCTCTTTGCCTCCTGTTATACCATTGACAATGTCAGCCTTTTGATATTGTAGCACATAAAATCGATTTGAACCGAAATGAGCACTTCTCCTACACAGAATTTGAATTTCTTACATAGCTGTTGTTGTGTCACTGTAAATTGTCACTATGCGCTCCCACCCTCCCCCCCCCCCCCCCCCGCCCCCCACCCAAACACCCACCCACCCACCCAAACCAACGCTGACACGCAGACGATTCAATCTAATTGCTTACCATTCAAATTGAACTCTCCTGCTCTAAATACAGGGACAGTATGTGCCCATATATATAAATCATATAAATGATATTTTGCTGTTAGAAAAATATTTCATTGGAGTGTGGTAAAACAGCAGGAACTTGATCTTAATTTCACATGTATGTATATAATGTATAATATTGCAAACATACCAATCATAAAACAATAAAAATAATAATAAAAAATAAATAAGAAGTTGATAAAATAAGTATATTTCTTGCCAAAGGCATAGAAAATGTTTAAATGTGATCAAAATTAGTTGGCGTACTAAAAATTTGCCTGCTTCTCTCAGTGGCGATCTTGTCATAGCAATGATTGCAGACTCTGACCTTCTTGTATATCCTCAGTCTCTCCACTTCTATCTCATTACTGCTACACCTATAGCAACAACAAGAGGGAGACACGAGTGAGAGATTACTAGTGCAATCAGATGTGACGGAGAGTAACATTTCTCAACCAACAAAATGTGCTTTTAATATCAAATAAATATTTAAATTGTAAATTTATGAATGGATCAAATTAATAATAATCAATGAATTAACAGCCTAACAGCAAAATTTCTTTGTTTTGCTAGAACAACTAACTATACTAATCCAGCATACGGGTACAGGTACTATGAGAATATTTTAGTAACCCTGAGAATCTATGTAATGATACACTTGTGTGTCTGTAGTGATGACTGACGACATATTATTCACTTTTTGAGCTGAGTGGAGTTGGTAAAGTATCACCATTACCTGAATGGGTAAAGCATCAAGCTCTCCCAGTTCTATACATAGTTGACAAGAAATAAGTATTTACATTTGGGGTTGGAACCCGCAACCATCAACTGTTGCAGGCACGCACACATTACCTAATTACCAGCCTAGTGAATCTTTTTTGGAGTGCCTGAATCTATTTTTTTTTTACCCTCTAGGTTTTGCCCTGTCCATTCCCGCTCTATAAAAACTGAACACTGGGTGTGTAGTCTAATTCATTTGCTGTACTGAGTTGGAAAAAGTATGGTAGTTAACCATAATCCACCACAAATCTAAGAAAGGCAGAGAAATAAGATATTGCAAACGGCAACTAAAGAGTTGCAGTCTGTTCATTCAAAATCTAAAGATAATGACAATAATCAAAACTTAATGCTCTAATGAAAAATGTGTAAGTTAAACATACATACATACAGTAAGAAAAAGCCGCTGTATTTAATTCCATTATATTAATTTTGGCACTACAGAGCAAGTAATATACTATTTTCGATGGGAAATTTGAGCATAAATAAGATTTAGAACCGGTGTAAAGAGGAGGCACATGAAGGGGGGAGGGGGGGGGGGGGGGGGGGGGTGGTGGGGGGGGGTTTTGGTTGGGGGGGGTTTGGGGGGGGTGTTCGGGTGGTGGGGGTGGTGGTTGGTTGGTGGGTTTTTTTTGTGTGTGTGGGGGGGGGGGGTTTGGGGTTTGGTGTTGGGTGTGGGGTGGTTAGTGTGGGGTATTTTTGTATGAAGGGGAATTCAGTCTTACTCCTAATATATATACACAATACAAAGTATGTAAGTATGTAGTATTCAAACACACAGTAGTAGTAACCAGAAGCGATTGCAAGGCAGCACAATACAAAGCACAGAAGAGAGCACAACTTCACTTACTTAGCACAGAATATGTTGCCACAGTCCCTGCAGTGGTGCTTGCGCTCAGTAAAGGAGAAGTCTACCCTGCACCTGGTGCAGTGGTCCACTGCACTGTCAATGATCCAATGCTGCATTACTCCTACAAAATGCATACACAATAGTGCATTGTAACAACACAAATTACTACTTTAAAGTTTGTTAATCAACCGCTGGGAGAAGTTTCTAGTGAGTACATGAAATGGAAGATCCTCTAGGATAATGACAACTTATGTGCTTAACCACAAGGGATTGAAGGATTGTACAAGTTTATGGCATTATGTCATGTTGTGATATAGTCAAATGTAATTTGTTATAATAATAGTTTATTGCCGGAAAAGTCTTTTTAATAAAACTTAGATGAGAGAAATTGGCTCAAATTTGATTACACTAGAGGGTCAGTATGTACCTTCACCCTGAACCGAGAGTCACAGGTTTAAACCTATCTTAAACAAGTGTGATGTGGCAAATGCTTGCCTATTGTGTTCATAAAAAACTCAAGGAAAAAAAATATCTGTGTGTAATTGTCACAAATATAGGGAAAATATTGTTATATAAGGAATGCGCTCATCAAACATAGGCAACAATGTGTGTGGGGTTATCCACTACAAAAAAAAAAAAAAAAAAAAAAAAAAAAAATCTAACCAACTACGTACGTTGTAACAAAAACTGTTCATTTCTTACATACCTAAATTATCAGACACAGTCCAACTGAAGACTCTTCCTCTGGAGTCCCCCACAAACAACTTCTTATGATCCCTTCACAAACAAACAAACAAAATAGGATAAAAAACAATAAAAAATGAGACATGGCATGACATCATTAATGTAGCACCACTCACTTGGAGATGCATAGAGAGGTGACGGCAGCTGGACGATCGTTGTCTCTACGATGAACGGATGTGTGCATGGTGAGAGTGTGGACCAGTTTCAGACGTCTCTCCCACTTACCAGCTAAGATAACAACAGACAAAATCATGTAAACAAAAAATGTAACACCAGTAACATTTTGAATTTAAATATTCTATACATGTGTATTTCTAAGTATACCAACCACCAATTTCAGCTATACATGTATATACACTACGTCAAATACATGCTGTATAACATTTAGAATGGGTATATGCCTTATCTTTTCCCTACTTTATCTCCATTCTATTCAACCCCTCAATCCTCACGTCTCCCAATTAAATTTCACCAGTAATGAACTTACTCCTCAGTCTCAACTCTTCTGCTTGCTTCCTTCTCTCTAACACATACTTGGCATACGTGGGATTCACCCGTAGCAGTTCCTGCATCTCCTTATCACCTTCGTCAACTACCACTCCCTCCTTGGAATCTGCATCCTTGGCCACACCCACTTCTCCAGGGTCCGATTTCTCTTGAACATTTTCCTCTTTGGTACCTTTGCCGATACCAAATTGACTAACTTTACTACCATCCTCTACATTGTCTGCATCTACCGCAGCTTTCTTGTCGACTTCAACATCAGGACGAACGGTTTCACCGTCTTCATTCCCTCGTCCCGATCTCTCCTCCACTCCCCCCTTAGCGGGAACCTCTGTGGTGTTCTCGTCCTCTCCTGGAGTTGCACCGTTCAAGTCCACTCCACTTCCAGCAGTTCTTTCCTCCTCTTCGTCTTCGGAGAATGTGCTCTGTCTGGGTCGTGGACTAGCATGAGAGAACTGCTCAGTGCTCTGAGATAAGGCGTCTGTCATGGATGAAGCAGAAGTGCTCTTGGCATTCTGGCCAGTGGGTCGGAACATCTCTTGGCTCTCCTGTATGGTCAAGTCTGAGCATTTAGTTCAGGAGGGAAATAAAAGAGAGTTCATTTCACACAGTGTCTGCTATCAGTCTATTACCTAAGCTAACCCTCCCTCCCAATCCTTTCTTTTTGGTCACTAATATTCCACATCATAAAGAATCAATAACTATTCAAAGATAAGGAGTATTATCGTATGAACGAGTAAGTCTGTTTTCGTGATAGTTTATTGCCAGATTGTTTGAATTAAAGCCATTTCATTAATTTTAGTTATATTTCAATGGATTGATAGTAATAGTAGCAAGCTACAAATAGTAACAAGCTACAAATAGTAACAAGCTACAAACTTGGCTTTATATGTATGTATCTTAGTTTCATTTAGACACTAAAATAATGAAGCTCCAAAGGTGCGAACGCTCAGTGCTACTATACACTAGCTACATACATAGCTATATTAAATCATTTCCCAGACCAATCAGGTATCAATATAGCTGTGCAATGAAAACAGTAGATGACTTTGTAAGAGAAGCTAAACATACACCAGTATCAATGCAAAACTCTAATTAAAGCACTCGGTTAACTTCTCAGGACAAAGCAAAATTACCGCATAATGGAAGAAATTATTTGCTCACGTGATTATAATGTGAGGAAAGGGGCATTACCCACAATTAGTGCTGAAGTGGAGCCGACATTCACGCTTTCTCAAATATCAGTCCAAAAATAAAGAAATAGCACAATAAAAGGTCTTTGTTCTAAGTAAGTTCACACTTAAGATAATGGCTAATCTTCAACACAAGAGTGTGACAGTTTGACAGGACAACTACTACAAACCCTCTCACGCATGTGCAATGAGGGTTATTAGAAACCAACAACAACAAGAAGACCCCTTCTAATCAATTTCATACTAACCATCCTACCAGATCTCACCTGCATGGGCGGGGCCAGACTCAGAGGCTTGCTGGTGATCTAAAGTGGCAGATCTCAGTCGACCAATGACATTAGAGGTATGAACTTCTCTGGCCATCGCCATATCTTGTACAGAATCTAACATAGGGAGGAAGGAGAAACAAACAAAAACAAAAAACCCAAAAATATATATAAAAAACAAAACAAATTAAAAACAAAACAACAACAACAAAAAACAAAACAACAACAACAAAAAAACAAAACAACAACAACAAAAAACAAAACAAAAAACAACAACAAAAAAGAAAACAAAAACAACAACAAAACAAAACAAAAAACAACAACAACCAAACAACAAAAACAAAAACAAATAACCGAAAAACACACACAGACAAATCTAATGGTTTCCACTCCTTTCATTATATCTTGATATGCTGTTAAGTTACTTCTATCGCTACCTCCCGCTGTGCCCTCCTCCTTCATACCGTAACTGAACATGCTGTCTGCCGCACTGCCACGCCTTGCCTTGGCATTGCTCTGGAGCTCCTCCTCAGACACATACTCAAGTTTCCACATCTAAACAGAGGCAACGTAAGAAATCAACACAGGGTAAGCAATAGCCGCCTAGATTAGCTAATTCTATACATTCATTTAAGTGTACAAACTATTGCCCGTACACCTGCAGGTCTGCCATGTTTGATGGGTGGGTGGTGGCCAACAGACATGTAAAAGAAATACAGAAGTGAAGGAAATAATAAAAAATGGAAGGAAAGATGACGAGGTTTGGGGTGGATTGTGTGATGGATGTGTGTAATGTGCTTCTCACTTACCCGAACTATTCCATCAGATGAGCCAGTCACTATGACATTGTCCTTGTTCCAGTCAAACAACTACACATACACACACACCACGCCCACATCGAAGAGTAATAATTAATTCATGGCATCATAAAGGGCTAACAGAGTGAGCTTATTAAATAGCCACATCTGGTGATCCCAGAGGATCATCCAGTAACAATGAACCAGCAAGTTATGCATGTGTATGAACATATAACACTTCAAGAAGCAGCTACATGTGTATACATACACACATGTACATACAGCAGCTGCACAATATCTCACAGACAGTAGGTAGCAACACTGGCCAAGGAGAGAATTAGTGCTCTATTTCTGTCCTTATCCCACACTATACATACATACACATATACACACACCTCAGAAGTGACACAGCAGAGCAGTTTGATGCTGGATGTGGTGACGCTGGGAGTCTCTGCCAGTAGACATCCATTCACAGTCCACAGGCGGATCTGATTCTTAGTGCATGTCACTATACGGCCCTACACAGCATCAAACACATCGTGTAACATACGATACAATACATAGAATTAAATAAATTTGTGTAAATAAAATAAAAAATCAATTAATGAAATGAAATAGAATTCATTAGGATTTGCTTACACCTGGAGATGCAAACATTTATTACCATCTTAAGGGTGGCCGCACACCGCCAACGCAATTTTTTGTTGATGGTTGCTATGCACGATTACTACTATTGTATGCTTACAGGGGCTTCTCCACTACAACACAAGGACAAAGTACCTGCCGAAGGAGTCGCTCACTAATTTTAGAGCGAATCTGGAGGAAACATCAGGAAATATCGGGGCCTGGTTATAAAACTTTGTAGCACTTTTTTTGAGCGGTGTGGTAAGTTGGAGCTCCGCAATTTGGTGCACTACTAGCCAAGCCGATACTCTACTGCAAGACGAGTTCTTGTCCATTTCAATATTACTTTATGATTTATTCGCAATTTTTTCTATTTATAAGATATTGAAAAATTCTCATTGTGGTGCAGTTCATTTTTTTAGGTTTACCCGTGTGTAAAATTTTTGTGTCGTTCTCATTATTAGATTCCAAGAAAAAGTCATACAAAATTTGGAACTTTAATTCCACTCACAATTCTTAAGAAATAGCCCCACCCCCATATCTCGTACTACGAGTACGCGAGCAATTTTTTTTTTCAATTAGTTTGTATTGGTTCTAAAAAGAGCCCGCCTATATCAAGAGTAAACAAACATCAATACAACAATAACAAGAGAGTCAGAAGAGAGAGCAGTTTATTGGATAGCCAGAGGTGAAGGTATTAGATCTGCGCAGCTTGGGAAGTCTTCGCTCAGCGGAAATCGAGCCTGGTATATCCATCCGCTTGAGTTCAGGTGCGCAGAGTCCAGAGAACGGCTACAGGAGGAGAGGCAGCCTGGTGCACCTTGCCGCGTGAGCTCAGACAACGTATGGAGAGTTGCTGTAAACGGATATGAGACAACAAGAAGCTAAACTAAAACACCACAACTTCGCAAAGTATACTTCTGCTACTACTGCGCGATTGTTTCTGCTCGCGTATTATCGAATGGTGGGGTATTGGCGGGGAATAAATTAATGTCCGGATCTACAGGCGGTGTGCGTTGCTATGTGCGGCCACCCATAACGTATTAAATACATGCACATGTATGAACATGTGTAGCATGTACATGCATCTCAATGTAATCCATTGTATCGTCATTACACACACACACACACACACACACACACACACACACACTACATTCCTTACTGTAAGGCTGTTAATGGTCACTATGGTGACAGGAATGTGATGCTTGGGTAGTTGGCGGACAAAGGAGTAGCTGGTCATATCCCATAAGATGCACGTGCCATCCTGTGTCACATCAACAACAAACACTCACCACCATGTAAACTGACCACACCCATTAGCTTTACTCGAATCAATGCCACAAAAATTTCGTTTCAAGGCTAGAAGTGGCTTTTCTAACCCATTATTTAAGCTGGTGAAGCACTAATAAAATTAGGAGTCACTTTAAGAGGAACAAACCACATAGTCTATCCATATACCGTGTGCTCCCTCCCTTTTTATTATTTTTTGCACAGAAGCTGAACTGAATCCTTTTGGAGAAGGTAAGGGGCGACGCTGTAAGTTTCCTCCCGTCCTGCTAAAAATTAGCATTAATCATAAAAAATATTGAATTTAAAGGAGAAAAAGATGAAATTAGTAAGCCTATACCAATAAACTTAAGAATGTTTCTCAAAATATTAAATTGCCAGAGAAGGGATACACAGCAATGATCACTTCATCTTCTTATACCTGTGGTTGCTCTCAGTCCTATAACTGAGCTTAAATTCCTCGTGCTGTTCACTAATCACTATTGCATAGATCATACAACATCCTTTGTAGGAAGCTTGTGTATGTGCTGACCTTTGACCCTGAAGCTATGAGGTTGTAGCTTGATGAAGTAGCCAGGCATATGACCGGTCCAGTGTGGCCGTGCAGGGTGTGCTTTAAATGGAGTTGGATGGGACTCTTCTCCCGGGCTGCGTGAATCACCTCCCACACATAAACAACCTGAATAAACAAGAGAATAAAATAAGTTAAAGTTTGACAGAAACATACGATAAATACATGCATAATTGGCATTGCTCTATAAAGTAAGATTGCATATGTTAGGCTCTTTCCGCAACTAAAAAGCTGACTTGAATTAGTACAATTAGAACTATTGTATGTGTATGCACATGTGTGAGTATGTGTATAGTACATATACATCATACGCACACTTTACAGCTATGTACATACATACTGTAGTGTACAATAAAATCTAACGGGAGAATCCGTAGCATCATCTTCTGTAGCTAGTTGAAGTCTAGCATATATCTGAACTTTAAATTGCAGCACAGGCAAAAATTGTAAACAAATAGATATTTTAAGCTTTTTCATTGAGCGTTCTAGTCTGATAATGCTTTCAAAGGTACCTCACACTAGCACACATAACTACAGGGGTGTTGGAACAGGTGTGGCTAGTGTGATCAACACAGCACCAATATTATAACAAAAGGCGTCTCTCAAGCTGCAAAACCATGCAGTCAAAATGGAGCCATCAAATGGCTTCTATGAAGAGTAAATCTCCAATTATCTAGCATATTGGAAGATATCCCAGAAACTCCATACCAGCCTGGTCCTCTCTTTTGTTTTCCAAAGTGATATTTTGGAAAAATAAAATGTCCTTCTAGATTGTAGGTTTGTAAAGTGGCTATTTTGCAGTACAAGGAGTCTGTCTGCTGATGCTTTTTTCTTTGCCATACACAGTTAAAAAATGTTCAAGAAAATAAAGTTGAGACAGCGATGAAATAGAACAGGAATTTGTAAAATTCTGATTATGATGTGGATTCAGTTCTTTTCTTTTTTTTTGTCTTTGTGTGTCCCAGTAGCTACATAGCTATACAATATAGACACTCTACATAATATAATTTTAATTTTACTAATTATTTATCTGACACGAACCTACTGATCGTTTATAAAAATCATTTACAATACAATGTGATAACATAATAAATGTGCTTGTACAGAAATATTTATTTGAGGTTATTGCAGTGGCAATTGAATTATTGGAAACTCAGAGCATTAGACTGAAAACTTTTGATAAATTATTTGGAACTTTTAATTGTTCTCAAGATAAAACTCAGGACATCATACTCACAGAAATTAAAGAGCTTCAAATATACAATCCTACAGTTGGGACAAGAGAGCCATTGAAAATCAACAGCTACACAATTCAGTCAAGACAATGTATGTACTTCAAACTTGAACCTACTGATCAGTTATTAAAATCATATGATAATTATAATAAATGTGCTTGTACCGAATTACTTGAAGTGACTATAGTGGGAAAGTACATATATATACAAGTACATGTACTTATGTAATCACATGTCGCATACATTGTACAGCAACGTGACTCCATTGCTATACTGTTTATACATTAGTACTAGTGTACACAAAGTCCCAGCTTACTTTTGTACTACAGACACTCTAACACAGAAGTACTGACTAGAAAAATGGGCACCCTCTGTATTGTACATGACACGACAGATAATTACTACCATTCCCTGGCAGTCTTACTACAAACAACAACAACAACAACAACAACTACTACTACTACTACTACTACTACTACTACTAATTTCACTCACCGTACTCTCTCCACCGGTCAACATTGTGTTGTTATTGGCAACCGCGGCACACAACATCCTCCCTTCATGGAGTCCCTCAAACACAGCAACGACCTGAACGTGAGAGAGGGAGCCACTTTAAAATGAATGAATAAAAATGGAAGTATGGAACAGAATCCCTCCTCTCCTTCTCCTCACTGGGTAATAACCATCCCAACAGCAATTAGCAGGGTATTTTTCAGAACTAAATTTACAAAGCCAAAATCAATATCTGGAAAACTTCATAGTTTTCGGGGGAAAAAGAGACAAAATCCCCTCCCCCCCCCCCCAAATAATCCCTGAATTAGGGTGTTCCACGTCGTGTATTTAAACACACTTCAATTCCACCAACACCCCATGAGATTCTTGACATAAACATGACCTTCAGCTGCTACATAATTCAGCTGCTACATAAAGCCGGTAAGAAAGATCACAGAAAAGCAAGAGCTACATCACACATTGTTTAAGGGTGGCCGCACACCGCCTACGCAATTTTTTGTTGATGGTTGCTATGCACGATTACTACTATTGTATACTTACAAAGGCTTCTCCACTACTACACAAGGACAAAGTACCTGCCGAAGGAGCCGCTCACTAATTTTAGAGCGAATCTGGAAGAAATATCGGGGCCTGGTTATAAAACTTTGTAGCAGTTTTTTGGAGCGGTGCGGTAAGTTGGAGCTCCGCAATTTGGTGCACTACTAGCCGAGCCGATACTCTACTGCAACACAAAGAGTTATTCTCCATTTCAATATTACTTTATGATTTATTCGCAATTTTTTCTATTTATAAGATATTGAAAAATTCTCTACGTGGTGCAGTTCATTTTTTTTGGTTTACCCGTGTGTAAAATTTTTATGTCGTTCTCATTATTAGATTCCAAGAAAAACTGTTACAAAATTTGGAACTTTAATTCCACTCGCAATTCTTAAGAAATAGCCCCACCCCCATATCTCGTACTACGAGTACGCAAGCAATTTTTTTTCTCAATTAGTTTGTATTGGTTCTAAAAAGAGCCCGCCTATATCAAGAGTAAACAAACATCAATAGAACAATAACAAGAGAGTCAGAAGAGAGAGCAGTTAATTGGAGATAGCCAGAGGTGAAGGTATTAGACCTGCGCATCTTGGGAAGTCTTCGCTCTGCAGAAATCGAGCCTGGTGGATCCACCCGCTTGAGTTCAGGTGCGCAGAGTCCGGAGAACGGCTACTGGAGGAGAGGCAGCCTGGTGCACCTTGCCGCGTGAGCTCAGACGACGTATGGAGGGTTGCTATAAACGAATATGAGACTACAAGAAGCTAAATTAAAACACCACAACTTCGCAAATTATACTTCTGCTACTACTGCGCGATTGTTTCTGCTCGCGTATTATCGAATGGTGGGGTATTGGCGGGGAATAAATTAATGTCCGGATCTACAGGCGGTGCGCGTTGCTATGTGCGGCCACCCTTAACAAACATTCTCACCTTATCTGTATCCACGGCAGCAACCTTTGCACTGTGGTCTGGAAACCCCCACATGAAGTAGTATTTGTAGTTGGCCCAGGGAAGGAAGACTTTGTTCCTGTCCAGAGCTAGAGGAGCACGGCTGTCTGACAGATACACTACTTGATGAACTTCACCCACAATAGCTGAAAACACACACACATATATACATAATACATAATACAAGATGATTTCATTTAATAAGTTTTATTCCTTAGCTAATTGTTCGCTTCTATAACCAAAACCAATAGTTAAAATTCTGTCAGTTAAACTTATTAAAGAATGTCACCTTCTGAACTGCTTAGGCAGAGTATGTATGTATCCTTGCAGAGCAGTGTGCCATGTGTATCACATTTACAGTAGCAGTCATAAAAAGTTTCGAATTTCGTACCGTAGAAAGGTAGTCGCACACATAATTGAACGGTAAAAAAACAGTAGGGCAACTATAAAAGAAGGTCTCAAAATCATTCTCTGATGTTTATCACCTGGCTCTTTTGAAGGGCACCAAGAGAATGGCTTTTCTAATACCTATATCCCTAACTACAAGCTCCACCCACCTTTTACAGGTTCTTTTGAGGGCATGAGTTGGACCAGGTTCTTGTAGAAGACCTTGTCAGCCTCCACTACAGTTGCAGGCTGGCTCGACGATGACAGAGAAGAGGAAGTGGCGGAAGAGGGCGTGTCATGAGGGAGAGTGGTAGACGTCACTTTACGCTGACGATGAGGACGCTTGAACAACTGACAAGGGAAATGACAGATTAACACCTTTATTATTTGTTAAATACTGATAGATAGAGAACCACCATCATGCAAAGCTGAAGAATGACACTATAATTACCAGTCTCCACCAAGTGTGGAAAATTAGAGTTAATGAGGTAAGGGATGTCAAAGAACATTTACTGCTCTTAGCACTAGTAAATAGTTGCTGTATGTCTTTATTCACTGCCCCATCGTCATACTGCAGTAGAATTTTTTTTATACATAAAATTGAAAAGATTTAAAAAAAACAACAACAAAAAAACAAACAAACAAAAAACATTCATAATAAAGTTGTAACTATGTATGACACATACTGTATACTCTAGACCAAATATTTGTATATAAATGGACCAGACTACTACGTCACTCGCTGGAACTCACTCTCAATAATGCGAAAGGCAAGGGCTAAAGCTATGTTATGTGCACTGAGAATAAAACAAAAACAAAAACAAAAAACAAAAAAACACGAGAGGAAAAATTTGGGTGTATTAATTGATGAGCACATACATCGTGAAAATTTCGTGATAAAGTGCATGCATACGTTCACCCCTCCTGTGACCACACCCACCACTGACACAATAGACTGTAACACCTCACCTGCTTGGGCACCTGTCCAAAGTTGTGAATGAAAGAAATGACAGCCATTTTCTTCATGGGGTCTTGTATATCATCAACATCCACAGCACCCTCGTAGAAGAAGTGGTGGAACACATTGTGGGCCGCCAAAGCCTCATCACCATTCTGCTTGTAGCCAAAAATGAGGTCAATCCACTTGTGGAGGTTCTGGGATACATAGTCACATTCCAGAGCCTGTAGGGAAGTGGGAGAATAAGGCGGGAAGGGAGGTAGGAAGAATAAATAAATGTCATGTGATAGTTATAATGTGATAAAGGCATACTTATTAGAGTATAGAATGCAATATAGTATACGTGTATGAATGTATGTATTGTATAGTACCTCTCTGTGAACTCTGATGAACTCGTTAGGGTCACCCTTGGACCACGGGGGCAGCACAATATTGCCTAGTGACTCTCCGCTCTGTTTGGTTCCCAGGTCAAAGCTGTTGGTATTGCCGAGGAACTCGGGCAGGTAGAAGAACTCCGGGATGAGTTCCTTGATGTCGGCCATATTGTTCTCACTGGCTGAACGCCAGGCATCTGGGATACTGTGGAATAGACGATCAGGAAGGTCAAAATGGCCGCCCTGCATGAGGTAGTGAAGAATAAACATTCAATGTTACGATAAATAAGGTACCTACGTATCAACAATATTCATACACTATGTTTAAATTCTCTGATTTTAGAGCTGGGTGATATACTGCTATTATTATCGATGCACCTCGATAAAAAACCCTACACCGCGGAGATAATATTTCTATTGTATTCGCACAGTATTATCGGTTTCTCACACAACATTAGTACGGGTCATTAAATTAATGAGGGAGCTTCACACGCATGACTGTTTGGTGGTTAGTAACTTGGCTATAATGCGGAACTAACGAAGTTTTAAAAGTAGGTAGCGATAGTTGTGAAATAAAATTCTAGCTTATGGAAGCCAACACAGTCTTGCCTTGTGGACAAATTTGTAACTGGCAGTGATTGAACACAACAAGCTCATTTTGAACAAAATTTACTCCGACAGGACTATTTATGAAATATCATGATATCTCTTTATTGCGATAATTCAAGTTAATATATCGTACAACCTGTTCTTATCCAATATTGCCCAGCTCTATCTGAATTGCTCAGTTCTATTAAATTTAATAGTGTTTTTGTGTTTCCCCTCTCCCTCCACACACACACACACACACACAAATGCAAATTCTCTAGCTGCCGCTAGGCGGTCACATGCACCTGGCAGAGCCAGGATGCCTGTGCACTAAGTATGCACTGTGAGCCATGCAAGCAAAGCTCCTGGAGCCGGGCTAGGAACTCGCAGGAGAACAGACCTTTCCTCACAGCAAGTGGTGTGGGCACCTGAAGTCCCACCTGGACCATTGCTGTTTAATGAGTGGCACCCCAGCAAATGCCAGGCCCCCAATCACAGCTGGGTGGACTGGTGGGGCTGGTGGGAGGCAGATGAAAAAACTAGATGGAAACATTGCCAAAGTGGGGGCTTGAACTAGGACCTCAGGCCCTGAGCCAAGGACACACACACACACACACACACACACACACACACACACACACACACACACACACACACACACACTAAACTCTACCAGATATACATATATATTATAATATTAATAAAATAATAGTAATAAAGCAGTTAATAATAGTAAACTTCCTTTCCCTATAAAGCTCTTCCCACTATGTGTATTGAGTCTATTACCTTCTACGCTACATCACTACATAACCCCACCCACCCCAACTGACCTGCAACTTCAGAAAGTATTGGGTAAAGGGTTCCATACGAATGAGATAGGAAGCCACAATCATAGCAGACGAGTAGTGGGTGCCATAGTAGTAGGGGGGTGTGCCCTCGCCAGTGGGGTCCTCGAAGTATTTGAACCGTTCTATGAATCTCTTCAACCTCTCTTCACTCTGAGCGCCCATTGGTTTAGAGAGGTCACGGAAAGTTTTGGGGTCAGAAAGGTCAAGAGTCTATATAGACAAGCATAAAAAGAACAACCACTAAAATTATTTCATCTATTAAAATTGTTAAAGTTTATCATACATAGGTTAGGAAGAGGACGTAACGTTGTTACGAACGTTAGCACTAATTTACCAAATGTCAACAACTACATCAATTGAATAAACAACAACTACTGCCAATAAAATTGTAAAATTATGACTGGAACAAAATAATAATGAATTAATAGCTTGACAGTAAAATATCCTCGTTTTAATTGCCAAGCTCTTCAAGTCTCGCACATTAATTAATAATGTGCAGGAGACACTATCTAGGAGGTACTTATAGTCTGTCCAAGTTAAGTTGGACAGACAAACTAAAATAATAAAAAAATAAAAATAAAAAAAATAAAAAAGACAACAAAAAGAAAAAAAAATTTTTAATTAAAAAAACAAAACGAAAAACAAAGTAAACAAACAAACAAACAACAACAACAACAACAAAAACAAAACAAAACAAACAAACAAACAAAAAAACTTAAAAAACCCTTAATATCTTCCGAAACTATAAATATTATTTAAACTATTAGTTCACTCATTGTCCCTCCCTACCTGGCTGGTGTAGTCTGCCAGTACCCAGGGAAACACGGGATACTGCATCAGGTCATTGTAGGACCGACCAGCCAGAGTGTTCAGATGCATCAGATACTGGAAGTTAGTCATCTCTCCATTCTGGATAAACAACGATGAGTGAATGAGTGAAAGATGAATGAATGAATAAATAAGAGAGAAATGAATGAGCAAGTTAACAAAGGAAAACAAAACAAACATAAAAAATAAAAAAATAAAAAGGAAAGGAAGGAAGGAAGGAAAAAAAAATTAATAGAGAGAACCAGAAAGTGAAGCAACAGATATAAAAACATGGAAGGAAGAGAGCAGTAAGTAAGAAATAAGAGATCATCAAGTGATTAAATGAATGAATGGTATGATTTAACGAGAGGAAGTGAATGGAGGTATGTTTACAAACAAAGGAATTAAGAATAATTAGTAACCAAACCCTCTCGCACATGCGCATTGAGGGTTAATTAGGTCTATATAATTGCCCCCTGCCAACACCCTAGCAACGTACCACCCACTTATCCACCAGTTTCCTCTCTCCAGTGAGCACAGAGAATATTCCGTGAGAGTGTTCTGGGTCACTCTCTGGATTCATGCCTGCTATGTAGTGACTGTCTATCTGAGGAGCTGAGGACTTGCTGGACTGAGACAATAACCTGACAACAGAAGGAAAGAGAAAAGGAAAACATTAATATAACAACAAAAATTAACAACACCAGCGACAAAAAAATAACAACCACAGCGACAAAAAATAACAACTCCAGCGACAAACAATAACAACTCCAGCAACAAACAATAACAACCCCAGCAACAAACAATAACAACCCCAGCAACAAACAATAACAACTCCAGCAACAAACAATAACAACTCCAGCAACAAACAATAACAACTCCAGCAACAAACAATAACAACTCCAGCAACAAACAATAACAACTCCAGCAACAAACAATAACAACTCCAGCAACAAACAATAACAACCCCAGCAACAAACAATAACAACTTCAGCAACAAACAATAACAACCCCAGCAACAAACAAACAACTCCAGCAACAAACAATAACAACTCCAGCAACAAGTAGAAGTACCTCCAGCAACAAACAATAACAACTCCAGCAACAAGTAGAAGTACAGATTGTACTTCTACTTGTTGCTGGAGTTGTTATTGTTTGTTGCTGGAGTTGTTTGTTTGTTGCTGGGGTTGTTATTGTTTGTTGCTGAAGTTGTTATTGTTTGTTGCGGGAGGGCTTGAAATAATTAAGCAAATACAGTACTAAATGTACGTTCATCATTTCAGACAACATACATGCACAGAGTTGTGAGTAACTGTGTCCCGCTTACTTTTGACAGACTTTGTCCCGGTAAAGGGTTTGAAATATGAGGAAGTGACTCCGCCCATCCAAGGCAAACACCTCCACAGCACAATGACGCAGCAAGTAGCGACGCTTGTGCACTTCTCTGATAGTGTCATAGCGAAGTTTTATGCACCTACACAAACACACGTACATACAGTATGCACACAAACACACGTACATACAGTGTGCACACAAACACACGTACACACAGCATGCACACAAACACACGTACATACAGTATACACACAAACACACTTACATACAGTATGCATGCAAGGGCAATCTCAACACACAAAACACTAACTGGCATAATCACATCATAAAATTCTGGATTAGTAGTTCAGCTTGGAGCAGTACCCAAAACTCATCTAGTGTATACAACCGTAATATTTCAAATTATTAACACAAACAACCTTCTCCTCAGTATTTTAATCATAGCATCAATTTTTGTTTGTTTTTGAGCAGTTATACATTTTTACGTTACATGTACCAATTCTTTAAGATTCTATTTACTAAGCCATCCCACCCATCTTTACCTAATGAGTATGTATGTGTAATCGTGTGAGGGGAGTGGCATGCATAATGAAACTCAAGTCACTCACGAGATTGGAATGGCGGTTTTTTCCCGGGAGCGTTCATTAAATCTCTTACTACCTGGCACGACCGGGTCATACAAACTATAACAACAACAACAACAACAACAACAACATAACAAAAGAAGTAATGAACACATTGTATTCATGGTGCTTCTGAATTTCATCTAATATTTAGAAGTCTATAGATTTCTTATTATATCCTCTGATACCAAATTGTTGTCCTGTAGAGGGAAAAGGGGCGTGTCCAAAATTGTGAGAAAAATGGCAATTCTAAAATGTTGAAAGCAATGTAAGCCACACCCATCTTACTCGTCAGAGGCTGACTCGATGTCCACGATGTTTCCTTTCTTAGTGATGGTGATGCCTTCTATCACATAGAAGTGAGTGTTGCCTAGCAACAGAACTCCATCTTTACTGTCCAGACCTGTCAATCTGGCACACTGGTATCGATGGTTGATCTAACACATAAACACACACATGAGGATTATGTACGAAATACAAGGAAGTAAAACAAACAACAAACAAACAAACAATTAAAACAAAATATCTTACTAAACAACAAAATAATTTTGGAAAAAAAAAAAATAATAATAATAAAATTAAAAAATTCAACACCTACGTATGCAATCCAACAAGACATTTTTTTTTTTACAAAATGAAAGCAGGAATTCGTGAGGATTAAACAGTAACCCACCCTCCCCTTTCTGTTCTGTATAATAGAAATTCCACCCCTATTCTGTGGCAGTAATCAAGCTACATAAATTAGCCTTACCCTGTCATCTGGTTCAATCATCTTGAACAGAGTCTGAGCAATGGGATCATCAGAGTCAGGATGGTTGAAGATGTCCAGCTTGGCCGGAGTAGAGAGGGTTGCTATGGGAGCAGGCACCTGGACATTTTCTGCACCTGAATGTTTGTATGTGTAAAACAACAACAACAAACAAACACACAAACTGTCACTCCTCCATTCTGTCAAATAATTCTTTTGTGTTTGCAATCTGGAAATTTTTTTTTCAGTATAAGGTTTTGTTTTGTCGACAGATCATTTTAGAGGGTGATATCACCTTTGTCACATGGCAGTCACTAAGCTACAGGGTATACACAGTATAGTATAAATCATGTACATATGTATAATACACATGGATCTTTAGATAGGAATCTTAAGGGTGCCCGCACATAGCAATGCCACCGCCTGTAGATCCGGACATTAATTTATTCCCCGCCAATACCCCACCATTCGATAATACGCGAGCAGAAACAATCGCGCAGTAGTAGCAGAAGTATACTTTGCGAATTTGTGGTGTTTTAGTTTAGCTTCTTGTTGTCTCGTAGCAGTTTACAGCAACTCTCCATACGTTGTCTGAGCTCATGCCGCAAGGTGCACCAGGTTCCAGGTTGCCTCTCCTCCTGTAGCCGTTCTCCAAGCTCTGCACACCTGAACTCAAGCGGATGGATCCAGCAGGCTCGATTTCTAAGGAGCGAAGACTTCCCAAGCTGCGCAGATCTTACTCTTGATATAGGCGGGCTCCTTTTAGAACCAATACAAACCAATAATTGCTCGCGTACAAAGAGTACAAGACATGAGGGTGGGGCTATTTCTTAAGCATTGCGAGTGGAATTAAAGTTCCAAATTTTATATCAGTTTTTCTTGGAATCTAATAATGAGAACGACAAAAAAATTTTACACACGGGTAAACCTAAAAAAATGAACTGCACCACAACGAGAATTTTTCAATATCCTATAAATAGAAAAAATTGCGAATAAATCATAAAGTAATATTGAAATGGAAAATAACTGGTTGTCTTGCAGTAGCAGTAAAGAATCGGCTCGGCTAGTAGTGCACCAAATGGCGGAGCTCCAGCTTACCGCACCGCTCCAAAAAAGTGCTACAAAGTTTTATAACCGGGCCACGATATTTCTTCCAGATTCGCTCTAAAATTAGTGAGTGGCGACTTTGGCAGGTACTTTGTCCTTGTGTTGTAGCAATCGTAGCAACCATCAACAAAAAATTGCGTAGGCGGTGTGCGGCCACCCTTAAGGAAGGAACAATTTAGACTGAAAAGTATAGGAGGAAAAAAAGAAAAACGAGAATAAAAAAATAAAAAAAAAAAAAAAATAAAAAAAAAAAAAAAAAGTAAAAAAAAAAAGGGCTAAGGTTGTGCCACTGGGTTCCAACCCAACATCCATAATAGGAGGAAGTAGGCTGAGCAGTTGTAAGTGGACAATAATGTACCCTCCTGTACATCCACATGGGTGCCATGGCAACATCAGATGCAGACACCATATGGCTATTCACTGACAAGGAGGGGTGGGGCACTCATAAACCATGGAATCAGGTGTACAAGTACTTGTGGACTCAGCCCTGGGAGCCAGGCACTAACCACTATGCCAACATACCTTCGAGCTAACCACAGCTGCTATTTAGTCATATAAACCTAAAGGATTACTGACCATGCCATTGGAACCCATATTGAGCAACTGGAACACACATTACAATGATTTAGAGCCACCTTATTCTGAAAGACTACAATACACACACACACACACACACCACACCCCACACACACACAAACAAACAAACACACATATAAAGAAAATTTAAAAAAATTACTAGAAGCTTCTGAAGGTGCACCAGCAGCGGAGTCTTCCTTGCCGCGTACAGAAGGAGTGGTGGGTGTGGTTGTGAGTTGAGTGGGTGTGGCCAGTATGGTAGGGCGTTGGAACAGCCTCTCTCTAAGTGCATGTAGTTCACTGTCGCTACTGGAGGGAGGCTTGTGCTTCTTGTTCACCTGCCATTTAATAATACATACATGGAATGAATTTATTATATATGCCTTTTTTTTTTTGATCCTCTATCACACAATAATTTAATCCATTACATAGTCATAGCTGTACAGTGAAATTACAGTATATGCTCTTAACGCGCTTTAAAAAAACAAATAAAAACAAACAAACAAACAAACAATAGCTTTACTTGAGTTGGCCAATGTTTCCTCTCTGAAAGTGACATTGTGTTTAACATGTACATACAGCGTAACAAGAAATCATATTTTAGCCTGTGGAACATCACACCATCAGTCCAGCCATTACCACTGCTTTCTGTACTGTACTTTCCCTATACTTAATACATTCATACAGACCAGTACTTCCCTGGATAGACTCTGAGCTACAGTCAGCTCAGCAACAAGTTGAACTATTACTGTAGGGCAAGTTAATGCTATTCTAAACTTTCAAAGTTAAAAAAAAATTATTCCTAAGTTTATTGGCGAGCGAGCGTAGCGAGCGAGACACTTACAGGGGTAACACAATTGAAAATCGGGGATGTTTGTTTGTTTATATATATGTTTGGACGTACGTAAGGCATTTTTGTACTTTGACCCTCGCGTTTTTGTGTTAGTTATGTGGTCGACCCCGTCCCAAACTTCACTAAACCGAATCCTCTGTTTATCGATCAGTACCCGTATCACCCTAGAAATTGAATTGTTTACCGTTTTGAATTCTTTTACGGGTGCAGTTAAAACGTGAAAACTTACGGGACTTCCATTTCTATTCGAGTTAGTGACGGTGGTAAGTCAATGCGCTCTTTGTCATGGTTATAAGCCGTGCCCAACAGTATTTACTTGAAAATACATTGTCCACTAGACTACCGCAAAGGTAAGTCTGTGTAGGTGCATGTCCAGTCATGTCAAAACCTGTGTGTTACAACCACTACTTAGCTAAAGAATATCACAAAGAAAACGTTTAAATAACGTGTATTGTTTGTTGTTGTTTTTTTCCTTCAATTCAAGCAGTTGCAGAGAGTTAGTTGTTACTATGGCACTGAAATCCCTTCCCTGTATGCTAAATAAACAAACTGGACCTTATTTTCAGTAGCTTTAGTGTTAGAAGTCAAAATCATTCATATAAAAATATTATAGTCTTTAGGCTCGCTCGCCATTTGTGCTCAAGCACATCACTAGTTTACAACATATATTGTATATTTGATATTTTATAAACCACTATCATGAATGACAAGGTCACCTCTAGACCATGTATGATCAGCAAATCTTGTAAATGTAATTAATTTGGCGTATTTATATTAGATTTCTCCTGTACTCACCGGCTGTTCACTCGGAGGTCTGTACTTGTAGTCACTGTAGAAGTCATGGTTCCTCCACAGCCTCTTCCTCATGCGGCAGGGACCTGCAAGGAATAAACCGTGTGTGTGTGTGTGTGTGTGTGTGAGTAAGTGAAGGGTACACCAGAATTATTTATACTTTTCAGGTCATCTCTGCCTTAAATTTATTATTACTCTCATGGAGGCATTTGCCCACCCCCAATTTTTTTTTTAAGTTTTATGTATAAATGACTAATCTTCTGCAATATTGAATATGCCAATTTGACCACCCAGTTATTAAAATATCCTGTAAATCTCACTTAACTTGTATATCAACTACACAATTACATTTTTTGCATTATAAATTAAATGTGTAAGATGCATACTTCATCCCTACCTTCCACTGGATCTATCATCCACTTGTCCAGAGGTGAGGAAGCTTCAGGTCCCCACAATCCTCTCTCGCGCGTCAACTCGTACTCAATCTTGCTCCATTCAGATGCTGCGAAGCGAAGTCGATACTCCACATTCTAACAGAAGAAACCAACAAACAATAACAATAACATAAACAATGAATTACCTCACACTAAACAACGTACTGTAGGTATGTATGTTTGTGTGTGCACCATCCAACAACAGACATACTCCTATAAATTTCTCTCACCCTCTGATGCTTCCTGAGAATAACTTCAAAATATTTCTGTGAAGCCAGAACTACCACACCGCAGTAGACGTTGACAAATTCCTATAAAACAAACACACACCCACACACACAAAAAAATAATAAAATAAGTTATTGCATGTCACAAAAGAGGACTGCCTACTTAGTCACTTTTTTTATTATTATTATTTTTTTATTATTATTATTTTTTTATTAATATATATATTTTTTTTTAAAGATTCTAAAAAAAAACAACAACAAAATTTTAGGTGGGAGACACAGGAGATCCTGGAAGCTGGGTTATATAAGCACACACAAACACATGTAGTAGTTGCCAACTTTCAAGAGCAATAACAACAACAAAATATTATTATTATTTACATCACTATAACCAAGAAAATTTGTATAGCCATTGTATCGTAATTAACCTGACGTGCAAGACTACTAGGGGAAATGATAAAAAACTGTGAGAATTACATACACGGGGAGGGACCAGGAATTGCCGAGAAAACCAGGAGCATCCCGGCTAAACCAGGATGGTTGACAACTATGCTAACACATGTACATGCAGCACACGCACACATATACACACACTGTACACCCTTACATTGACCAGGTCCTCCTTGTTGATTACAGTGTCCTTCCTTCTCCTCACTCTAGAAGCCACTGTAGCTACTAGACCCTTCCTAACAGTTGAAGCCACACCCCCTTGCTCCTTCTGAGCAGAGTCTATGGCTTGCGAGGACTTCTCTTCAGATAGAAAGTCTTTCCAAGTTCTCTCCAAAGCTTCCGTCCAAAACAAATGACAGTTCTGAAGTCTGAATTAAAAACACAAATGAAGAATTGTAGGAAAGTAGCAAAACCTGTTTATGTAAACACCACATCTACATAGCACTGCATCACACCCCTACTCCGGCTATGCGACACTCCATGTAGACCCCACCCCTTACCAGTGTCACACCCTCCTAACTAATATTACACCTCATCAATGCCACATGTCCCAACTAATACTATACAGTACTTTCACAAATTGCCACATATAGTCAATACCACACCCCAGACTAATGCCACACCCCCTGACTAAAGCCATACCCCCTTACTAATGCCATATCCCATACTACTGTCACACCAACTTATCAATGCCACACCCCCTTACTAATGCCACACCCCTTACTAATGTCACACCCCCTTACTAATGCCACATCCCCTTATTAATGCCACACCCCTTACTAATGTCACACCCCCTTACTAATGCCACATCCCCTTATTAATGCCACACCCCTTACTAATGTCACACCCCCTTACCAATGCCACACCCACTAACCTCAGGAAGGTTTTATTGGCCAACACCACTCCGGCTGTCTTAACATGCTGACCGGGCAGAGACCCCATTAAAGTATCCCTGTGAGATTCAGAAGGAGCCGGCAAGTCCACATTCAACAACCTCTGCAAGTCAAACTTCTTGTATTCCAACATCTTAGTCCATAGCCTGTTCGCTCCGCTCTTCATCATCGCCAACGAACCGGGGACGTACCCCGAAGGCAACTGACCTTGCAGAGAAGAGGCGTCAAAGGAAGCCCCGCCTTCCTTGCCGCCTCCGAAGGAATTCATCTTCACAAGCAACGGGTTCTTTGCCAGGAATTTCTCGTAGAGAACAATCCGAAGGAGACAGAAGAGGAGGCACTCGAGGAACTGATCGTCCACGTTCATCTCGTCAAAGATGACGTGAGCTTGGCTGGAGAACATGCAGAGCATGTCCATGAACTGTCTCTGCTCGTCCTCCGAGCTCGGGATGTGGGCCACCTCGTACAGGATGAGGCGGTTCAGGCTGCGCTGGATGTCAAAGAGAGGCAGGACTTTAGGGATGCGTCTGGCTTGCTCCAACACCCAGAACAGGAAGTGGTACACTGAGTGGGAGGAGCCAAGGTAGATGTGGTGCCACACCTACAACAAAAGGAGATGATTCAATTAATGATGGTGATTTAAAGTGCTCTTTATAAGTAATGTTTTATCCTAACTTCAGCAGTAATACTGTATCAGCATTATAAGTACGTATACGGAAGGTTAACTTCACTATACAAATTAGCATTATTTAAGTATGTATGTATATGGAAAGTTAACTTCTTCACTGTATATATACATTAATAGGTAGACGTTATATTGATGCAATTTAATTAAAAATTTAATAACAGGGTACCGTAATAATACACACTTTGTCTACCAGTCTGGAGCAGAATACTCCCAAGCCAGAGAAGGACTTGTCCAAGTTGAAAGCCAGTGGTTCCTCTCTGAAGATGACCATAATGTCTTCCTTGCCTCCAGTCTGAAGGAACTCCATGATACTCTGCAAGACCAGCGTCTGGTAGACTCTGATGAGGCCCTGGCTGATTCCTGGAGGGGTGGAGTTTAGAACCCGCTCCAGGATGGGGCACGTTGCCACACTGTCCTTGGTGAGCAGAGTGGATGAACTACAGCAGTGGAGGATACACAACAATTTATAATAAAGTGCCAAACCCTTACCAAATAAAAGCTCCACTCTAAAGTATACTGTCTCAATTAGGAAAAGTTTCCCAGGGTTTCATACAGAATTTTTGTGCTGGTGGTAGGAAACACTGTGTGAACTTAGCCACACCCATTTTAAAACCACACTACTTTGATACACATACATACGTGGCTATATGAGAGTATATTTCATACTGATCAATGCTGGTCACTCAATGCACCATTTTACTACTCAGAATTCAAATTAGCCAATGTACATACTTCTTTCAAAAATTCTGGGGGAGGGGTGGGGAAATATCCTAGGGCCAGCCCATTCTATATGCAACTCCTGCAACCCTAATGTACTACTTAAGTTAAACACACAAAAGGTGAGACAGTTATAGTAACTGTTGTGTATTTGTAAGTGTTTCACCTGAACCCGTTGACAGCGATGGTACGCAGCAGTTTGATGACGGTGCACACGGCCAGACTCTCGTGGTTGTTCAATATGGCATCTCCTTCATCCTTACCATCTGTACCAGGCAGACCTTCTTCTACCAAAATCTAAAAAGACCACAATATCATGAAATCCTTGTATAAATCTCTTCAAGAATTGACTAAACTTGCTTGCTGTTTTTTTTGTTTTGTTTTTTAACATTCCTTGAATGATACTGGCAAAAATGTTCAATGAATCACACATGATTCCATTAAACTAGAGCAAGGATCTTTGTAAGAAATCTTGACTGAGGACTTTCAATATTCTAACCTTAGTCACAACTTAACTGGAAAGCATGTATAACTATCACACCAGTGAACTGGATACAAATGCTAAGGGGATGTTCATTAACGACACCTTACCCAATAGCATTCCCAACATGATATTAGACCACACCTTACCCAATCATCTCCTCAACATAATCTTAGACCACACCTTACCCAATCATCTCCTCAACATAATCTTAGACCACACCTTACCCAATCATCTCCTTCCGGTGGAGCAGCATCTTCACTTTTCGCTGGTTGGCTAGTTAACTCTGTATCACTCCCTGACGGAACCGGAACCTAAAATGAAGAAATATTAGATAGTCCAGTCTGGTGGCCACAGCTAGAGTACTATGAAGATACTTAATTATATTTTAATCATTTACATAGTAACTACATACTGATAATCAAAACGTTTCAATCTCGAAAGATATTCACCAATTAAAAAAAATAATGAAAAACTGAAAACAAAGATACAGTATGAATAGTTACTCAAAGTTTGAAAAATAATAAGTATATCTTCCAAATAAAAATATAGACATACATATAATAATATAGTTAGAGTACAGTGGATGTTATCAACTATATATTTGCAAACATCAATAACACGATGTGTCATTCCAAGGTATGTAAGCATTCTAGGAATAGCAGTAACCACAAAGCACTGCAGTGGCGGCACTCAGCCTAGCCGGGTACTGTACCATATCATCATTCACTTCCAATGCATACAGGAAATCAATTAGAATAATGCAATACAAGGAACAGATTTAGATCCAATGACAACATTCAGTAATCAGGAATCTAGTGAAGCAAAACTCCCATCATAAGATTAGCAAGACGGTGTACACACTCGATCTAGTGCATGTGTGTGACCAACACCTATACATACACCTGTCGTGCTACGCCCACTTTTACCGAGGGTGTGACTGGTGGGAAAAGGGTGGCCACCAGAGCTTCTATGAAGTCTGAAGAAGCCGCTATCTCAGTGAACTTAGGGAGATTTTTGTAGAGCCGCTCAAAGAACTTGATCAGATTCACGACATTGTCATGGAGATTATCAGCATTCTCCTGCAGAAAACAACAACAAAAATAATAACTAAATGCGAGTGAAATAGCCTACATAGCTATAACTATAAGCAATAAAACAGGTGATTACTTTTGAACATTTACAGACCCTGTTAAATAATCCAAAACATTATGATCTCGTGAATCTTTTGTTTTTTGTTTTATTTCAGATATCCATTTTATTCAACCGATGAATATTTCACAAGATTGAAATGTTTCAGATTATTTAATAGTTACTATGTACGTAAATGCTCCAGAGTAATTATAATAATATACCCTAAAAACACCGTAGACAAATGAGCCCAAATCTGATATAACATATGTAAAAATGGTTATACAAATAGCATACTATACGTACTTCTCAAAGGGGCAGGGAAGACAAGACACAAGCTAAACTCAAGTAAACCTCCACTCACCTTGTGCAGCAGAGCCCTGCCAATGACCAGCAGGACGATGGCTATGTCAGCTGAGGGGGAGTAGTGCTTGCTCTTGGGGCCCTTGATGTCAAACACTTCTTCCAGTGTCTCCAAGTCAAACTTGGCAGTGTAGGAGATGCTGGTACACTGACCCCTCAACATGGACGCAGACAGAAGAAGATATACCTAGAGATACACATAATAATCAATAATAATAATTAATAATAATTAATAATAATAATAATAATAATAATAAATAACATGGACGCAGACAGAAGAAGATATACCTAGAGATACACATAATAATCAATAATAATAATTAATAATAATTAATAATAATAATAATAATAATAATAATAATAATAATAATAAATAACATGGATGCAGACAGAAGATATACTTTGTGATACACATAATAATCAATAATGATTAATAATAATAATAATAATAATAATAATAATAATAATAATAATAATAAATAACATAAATGCAGACAGAAGACATACATACCTTGAGATAATAATAATAATAATAATAATAATAACAATAATAACAGTGATAATAATAATAAAGGTCCAACCTTCACAAAACAAACAATGACCCACACAACTATCAACTCCCCCTCACATTCTTTGAATTTCTGTTCACTAAAATTCCAGAAATTAGCCGAAACCCTTTTTTATTCCAAACTAGTACAATTTAACAATTCTTGCCTGCATATAATAAATATCTTCACAATTATCAAGTTCTGGCACTTCATAAAAACTAGATTGAAACTTTCTTACTTAAAAGGGACAAAGGTGTTCTGACGGCACATAAGTGGTGGTCTGTTGAGTACGAGACTGCAGCAAGCGGTACTACTCAACAGTATAAAGGTAAAATGTGAAGGTCTTGGAAGTTGTGGGTTGTCGTAGGTCAGTGGTTAAAGCCAGTGGTCCTGGGTTCAATTCCCCGGCGACAACTGAGATTTTTTTAACATTTTACCTTCGCTTTCCCCAGATCCCTTTAAGTGAGAAAGTTTTAATCTAAATATCTTCATTAGCCACACCCACCTGTGATAAGTCCGAGTGTCCAGGTAGTAGGTATGCCAGTACCATGGGTCCAGGCACTTGCTGCAGCTGAGACTTGTGGAATGGGTTGTGCTGGGATATGGCTTTAGTCAAGAGAGAGGACATCTCCGTGGAGATGAACTCAAAGTCCCTCACCCAACCTCCAAAGATGTCACCTGTGCAAACAGAGAGGAAGAATGAGTGCTAGATAGGGCTATACTTTAATTGACAGGGGCAAACCCCTACACTAGATAAGGCTATACTTTAATTGACAGGGGTTTCTTTCTGTAAATGAAGCATCAGTTCAGTGTTAGATGTAAATTGTTAGATTACTCCCACATTGAAATGACACCGAAGAAACAACAACAACAACAACAACAACAAAAACAATAAAAAAAAAATACAGCCTTAAATATATAAATATTGTTAGATATTTTTTCCGTACTTATTAGCTGTTCACATCCAAAGTTTTTTTTTTTTTTTACTTCTCTCTCCAACTCACCATTGAAAAAATTCTGCCTGAGTTCAGAATGACTCAGCATCTGTACTAGCACGCGCACAGCTCGCACCACTGTCTCCGTGTGAATGCTGCCGCTCATGAACAGGAACAACCAATCAAATCCCAGCGAGAGGTACAGCTCCTGTGCAAACCTAAAGGAAGATAACCTCATGGATTAATTTACACATAATCTAAATAATGTTTCTGTTGGCATCATGATACAATCTTATTAGCAGAAAAATACTAATAGTCGAAATTTCCCAAACATCCAATTCAATCTTGTATTGAAATAAGCATTCATTAAACATCTCACTGTCACTATTTCTGATGACTTCATGAGCTCCAAATCCTCTCATTAGTACAAAATGTGTTCACTTTTGATAATAATTCACAGAAGACATTTGCCAGTTGAACACTAGTGCTACACCAATGATATTTACTAAAGCCCATTAATGGGAAGACTATGTACACATACAGTACAATGTGTATAAATTATACTTACAGGGATAGATCCTTCTGGATCACTAACGTCTCCAATCTATTTCATTTAACTCCCGCACACTCCAACTCAGCTATTGAAACGGTACAAAATGCTCACACTCGCTGCAAACCCCATGAGAGAACCCCTTTCATTAGCACCTCATGAGCATGCCCGCGACACTCACTGCAAACCCCACGAGAGAACCCCTTTCATTAGCACCTCATGAGCATGCCCACAACACTCACTGCAAACCCCATGAGAGAACCCCTTTCATTAGCACCTCATGAGCATGCCTGCCGACACTTCACTGCAACCCCACGAGAAAGAACCCTTTCATTGCACCTCATGAGCAATCAAAGCCATGCGACACCACTGCAAACCCCACGGAGAACCCCTTCATTAGCACCGTCATGAGCATAGCCCCGCGACACTCACTGCAAACCCCACGAGAGAACCCTTTTCATTAGCACCTCATGAGCATGCCTGCGACACTCACTGCAAACCCCACGAGAGAACCCCTTTCATTAGCACCTCATGAGCATGCCCGCGACACTCACTGCAAACCCCACGAGAGAACCCCTTTCATTAGCACCTCATGAGCATGCCCGCGACACTCACTGCAAACCCCACGAGAGAACCCTTTTCATTAGCACCTCATGAGCATGCCTGCGACACTCACTGCAAACC
>WLWD01003757.1_pt1 | contig 30918 bp, 13 predicted proteins | sample 6712731 | NCBI WGS metagenome assembly WLWD01 (sample SAMN12718690, study PRJNA576275) | sponge metagenome | isolation source: marine sponge | host: Mycale hentscheli | place: New Zealand: South Island, Marlborough, Capsize Point | collected 2014-11-01
ATCCAAGTCACCACCTCTATCTAGTATATCATGAAACTATTAACTAGTAAGCAGGAGCAGTACTGTTTAAATTCAGTGGTGATGAATAGTCAGATGTTCTGTACAGCTGCACTTGATATCCTATAATCAAATATTTTTTTCTCTCCACAGTCTCAGGAAGAAACTAATATGCAGAAAGGGAGCAGTAAAATGGTTTTGCCCAAGTCTTCAAAAGATGGCCAAATCATGTCTTAAGAACTACAATTTCCAGACATCCGCTAATATAAGTCATTGGCTTGTTCAAGATCAAAATTTGCGTATTTATTGGATGCAATACGTTTTTGTCACTTGCAGAACTGATTGTCATTCATCTTCATCTGATAAATTGATCCCTTCTTAATCTGTAATAATTATGTTTTGATTATAATAATATTCAGACAACAGCTAATACAAGTTGTTAGCCTGTTCAAAATAAAACTTTGCATATTTATTGGATGCAATGAGTTTAGGCGCTCTTAGATCAAAACTTTCATAGTACTGGTAATTGTGGGGAAGTCCCTAGCAGGGAGGGAAAGGAGGAATAGAAAGAAAGAAAGAAGAAAGGAGAGAGAAACAATGATAAATACAAGGTGATACAGTGCATCCAGCTAAAGAGGAGAAGTGTGGATCTTAATACTAATCACATTGAGCTTAGGTGGCAAGTATTCAACAAGACCCAGATTCTCTCCACAACATACTAATAGCAACAATAGTCATGTTAACTATATGAAGTGTTGCAATATTTACCTAATTATCACCTGATATCATCACTGCCTTTTAAGCGGTACTTTTTTTTTTAAATGAAAGCCATCAGCTAAGTTATAGACCCCCAGACCCTATGAGGTACACCATGATTGGTTGATGACTCTGCATGATAGGTTGATGAGTGTGTATAGTACTATCTAGTGGGAGAGGGGAGGGAGGATGACAGCATTTAGCTCAAAATAATTTCAGCTTGGCCAGTGGACTTGGCCGAACTTCCCCCAAACATAATGTTCTAGATAGAACCCTGACAGTATATACTAAGCAAGCTCCAGAAAGAAATAATATACACAAATAAGTACAGTAATGGTTGACAATATTATTAATGACAATAAGACAATGTAATGGACAATAAAATGGTCAGATTAATTCAGTCCTTCTCAAATGTAGTGGGTGGTATTCACACACAACCTTCCACAACTTGAGGGTACATCTTCATGGGCTGACTGAAAATAATAATTAATTAATTAAGTAAGTAATTAAAAATAAATAAAATAAACATTTCAGAGTAAGATTATGTTGCTATTAAGAATTGACTCCAAACCAACTGATGAAGACTTTCAGAGGTTGAAATGTTGAGTTGTAATTGTATAAGGAAAAAAGTTAAAAATGAATGTAAAACAAAACTCAAGAACTCTTTTGGGCGATCACATGACACAGACACATGATGTGGGCTCTGTTGGGTGTTCCGTGAACTATTCTGACCATTGTATTGTCCATTACATTGTCTTATTGTCATTAATAATATTGTCAACCATTACTGTACTTATTTGTGTATATTATTTCTTTCTGGAGCTTGCTTAGTATATACTGTCAGGGTTCTATCTAGAACATTATGTTTGGGGGAAGTTCGGCCAAGTCCACCGGCCAAACTGAAATTATTTTGAGCAAAATGCTGTCACCCCCCCCCCCCCACCCCCCTCCCACTAGATAGAACCCAGCACTGGAACCACCTCTAAACCTGGAATGAATGTACTATACACACTCATCAATTAAGGCAGTGATGGTAGCAGGTGGTAATTATGTAAATATTGCAACACTTCGTATAGTTAACACGACTATTGTTGCTATTAGTATGTTGTGGAGAGAATCTAGGTCTTGTTGTATACTTGCCACCTAAGCTCAATGTGATTAGTAGGTGTAACCATAAAGATCCAAACTTTCTCCTCTTTAGCTGGATGCATTGTATCACCTTGTATTCATCATTTTTTCTCTCTCCTTTCTTCTTTCTTTCTTTTCTATTACTCCTATCCCTCCCTGCTAGGGACTTCCTCCACAATTAGCAGTACTATGAAAGTTTTGATCTACGAGCGCCTAAACTCATTGCATCCAATAAATATGCAAATTTTTATTTTGAACAGGCTAACAACTTGTATTAGCTGTTGTCTGAATATTATTACAATCAAAACATAATTATTACAGATTAAGAAGGGATCAATTTATCAGATGAAGATGAATGACAATCAGTTCTGCAAGTGACAAAAGTATTTGGGTAGTTCTTAAGACTTGATTTGGCCATCTTTTGAAGGTTTTGGCAAAACCATCTCACTGCTCCCTTTCTGCATGTTAGTTTCTTCCTGAGACTGTGGAGAGAAAACATATTTGATTATAGGATATCAAGTACACATAAGGCAACCCTTTCCCTTCCCTATATTGGTGGGCGGGGAGGAAGGAAAGGGTCTAGTAGCTCTAGTATCAATGACTTGTGCAAATGACATCACAGGTTTATTATGTCATCATTAATGTGTAGGCTAAAATCAATTGCGAGTAAAACATTTCGGTACGAACAAAAAGATTGTCAACAAAAAAGTTCATAATTAAAAAAAAAGTTCATAATTTTACTAGATTTTTCATAATACAAATGAAAACCACTGCACCACACAGCCACCATACTCATAAACACACACATACACACATCAGTTAGTTAGGAGAGAAGTAAAACCATACACTAACCAATATCCAAACTTTCTTTATTTTCTTCTCAATACAAAAGACACAAAATTCTAATACTTCTCAAATCAAAACAATCAAGATTACAACAATTGAATAATAATAACAGTCAGAATCAGATACTAGTTATAGACAGCTACAGACCAGTACATATGGGCAGAGCTGGATGGTTGTAACCCATCAATCACTAATCAAAGCCTATACATAATGAAGCTGGCATAATTATAGGGAATATGAGGGAATGGTTGTGAGATCAGGAGACATACCTGTAGGAGCAAAAGCCATTAAATGTAGCGATTGCTGAAAAAAGCAGGGGAATACAAAGATGGCCTGTCACATGACTGCTATGTTGTCACATGATCCCTGATGGAAGAGGCTTGTGATGTGAGGAGAGTTCTGCTAGCAGTAATTCTAAAATAGTAGCCAACAAATAACCAAATAACTAAATGAAAAATATTAGAAGGAATAAAAATAATAACTACAACAAAAACTCTGAATTTAGATGAAGAATTTAAAATGCAGTTGGTTTGTTTGGAATCAATTCTTAATAGCATCATAATCTTACTTTGAAATGTTTATTTTATTTATTTTTAATTACTTACTTAATTAATTAATATTATTTTTTTGTTACTGTTAGCTTTATTATTATTATTGTTAGCTATTTGTTAATTCTTTTTCTGTTTTCTATTGTCCTCTTTCTCCCTCCAATTTAATCAATATTCTCTCATTTTTTGTTCTGATTCGTATTACACAATAATTTCTACCTAACCTGTCTTGAATGATAATAATGCTCCAGTTAAAGAAGACAACAGTGCTTCACCATCCTCCATATATTTCCCCTTCAGATCTACCATCCAGTCAATTAGCAGGTCCATTTCATCTCCTGATAGCCTCACATAACAGTCCATCCTCCATAACTTCAAATTGTTTGCTCTTCCTAGCAAGGAATCTCTCTTGTTCTTACTTATAGTCGTGGGAAATTCTTTCCTTCTTATATACTCATAAAGGAGATCATATTCTTGCTGATCCATGCTGGACAAAATACTAGGAACTAAATGTCACCGCTTTCTACAAGCGACAAAATTTACCGGGAGCGACAATTTTTACTAGTAAATTTTGCCGCCGCAACGACAGAATTTCCGGGCGACAGTATTTACTGTGACACCAGAATTTACACCGTCCATCAGTGCACAATGTGCCATCTTGCCGCTATCATCGCTCTCTTCCTGAATTCCATCCTGACACTTTGCAAAGTATTGTTCCTGTCTATGCTTTTATTACGAGAAAATGTTCATGAAGAACCCAACGCTACAACTATCATTACTCCTGTACAGAATGAGGCTGGTGAGAATAACTGTTTGGGAAGAGTTTATGTACATGGGAAGTCATTTCATATTCGAGTGAATACTTCCAATCCTGAAGATCTCAGATAATTAAGCAAGACAGTAAGTGGAGATATTCCTATCACCATGTAACTATAGTAGTGTGTCTTTTATTGCAGTATGTGGACGTCCATAACAGCAATGGTTTTGCTGACCATGGTGCATCCTCTGAACTCTTTCAGCTTCACTTACTTCTCATTTCCAAATTGTCTTATAGAGTGTTGTTCTTTTTAGAATGCTTATCAATTTAATGATCAATTAAACTTGTACAGTATCAAAATTTAACCGTTTAGGAGTTGCTATCAATAAGGTTCTAGGCAGTAGCTAAAGAATCAGAGTAAACTACCACAATTGGCCTCTTGGCAGGCAGTACGTGGTTATCTAGTCTCGCTGGCCAGACCTTTTACCTTATTGCTCCGGGTCTGACTAAAACACGGACCGGACCGGACCCACGGACCGGACTAAATTCGCGAAAATCTCGCGGACCGCCAACGCGCATGCCCGGACTTCGTGTAGTCCGTTGTAGTGCCATTTAATGAGTTGGAGAGAAAGATTGGTTATTTACGTAACAAAGGTAAGAAAAATATAGTTACTCGTAGAGAGTGAATTAATTTGTTGTCAGTGATGCTTCCTCGACTACTCTTTATAATCTTACGAAAATAGTTGACATACAACAATGCTATTGTGATATTAAGACTATCCTATTCCAGATAATAATAACAGTTATTATTATTGTATTTATAATAACAAATATTATTATCATCATCAGTTGTTATTATTATTATTATTATTATTATTATTATTATTAATATTATTATTATTATTATTATTGAAACATAGCTAATTGAGAGTGAACAACCATTAACATCCTGTATTTTAAAACATAGATAAATTTGTTGTGAATTCTAACTATTTAAAAAGTGTACGACAGTTTCCCTCATATAATTTGTGCCGGTGGACACATCTGAAGTGACTTCTCATTAATCAAAGAGTGTACGACAGTTTCCCCTCATATAATTTGTGCTGGTGGACACATCTGAAGTGACTTCTCATCAAATAAAGCGTGTACGACAGTTTCCCCTCATATAATTTGTGCCGGTGGACACATCTGAAGTGACTTCTCATTAATTAAAGAGTGTACGACAGTTTCCCCTCATATAATTTGTGCTGGTGGACACATCTGAAGTGACTTCTCATCAAATAAAGCGTGTACGACAGTTTCCCCTCATATAATTTGTGCCGGTGGACACATCTGAAGTGACTTCTCATTAATTAAAGAGTGTACGACAGTTTCCCCTCATATAATTTGTGGGACACATCTGAAGTAACTTCTCATTAATTAAAGAGTGTACGACAGTTTCCCCTCATATAATTTGTGCCGGTGGACACATCTGAAGTGACTTCTCATTAATTAAAGAGTGTACGACAGTTTCCACTCATATAATTTGTGCCGGTGGACACATCTGAAGTGACTTCTCATTAATTAAAGAGTGTACGACAGTTTCCCTTCATATAATTTGTGCTGGTGGACACATCTGAAGTGACTTCTCATTAATTAAAGAGTGTACGACAGTTTCCCATCATATAATTTGTGTTGGTGGACACATCTGAAGTGACTTCTCATTAATTAAAGAGTGTACGACAGTTTCCCCTCATATAATTTGTGCTGGTGGACACATCTGAAGTGACTTCTCATTAATTAAAGAGTGTACGACAGTTTCCCCTCATATAATTTGTGCTGGTGGACGCATCTGAAGTGACTTCTGATCAAATAAAGAGTGTACGACAGTTTCCCCTCATATAATTTGTGCTGGTGGACGCATCTGAAGTGACTTCTGATCAAATAAAGAGTGTACGACAGTTTCCCCTCATATAATTTGTGCTGGTGGACGCATCTGAAGTGACTTCTGATCAAATAAAGAGTGTACGACAGTTTCCCCTCATATAATTTGTGCCGGTGGACACATTTGAAGTGCTCATCAATTAAAGAGTGTACGACAGTTTCCCCTCGTATAATTTGTGATGGTGGACGCATCTGAAGTGACTTCCCATTAATTAAAGAGTGTACAACAGTTTCCCCTTCATATATGTATGGTGAATCATGTATATGAATTTTTATTCAGTCATAAATACAGCATATTAAAGTCAATAAACAAAATTCAAAAATTAATGAGTGATTTGATTGACAGTTCATAAATCATTCTTTTCCTGATAGTGGGGATATCTCTCTGCATAATAATGACATAATAAATGCACACCACTAGCTAACAATAATAATAATTCAGTTACCTGATGAAATGAAAGAGATGTTCCTATTCCCTCATGCCTGGCATACTATATTAAATTCACATTTTGAGTTGAAACTAGCTATGAATAAGTGTAGCAGCTACTGAACAAATAATCATATTAAATAAACTTACCATGCAAGTAAATACACCACAATCATAACCATTATTCTGCACTGGTATGTTCTGAAATAAAGTAATTTTGATTAGTAACACATAATAATATTTTAAAAGTTTTTTTTTTATTAATACCTTTGGGGACCACAGTTTCCATGTTGAAAAATTATCATCAGTATATCTTCTGGACAAATAGTCTCTAATTTATCAATTCAGTATATAAACTATTTGTATAGCTAGACAGATCATTACCTAATATTTTTTAAGCAGCTCTCATCATTTCCTAACATGGAATCATAGCATTTGATTGTCTTCTCATGATCATCCACAACAACTAGCCGCCAATGAGAAGATGTGATGATCGGTATCAACAGCTTGTGAAAGGACATGTCCATCTAATTTTTAAAAAAATGTTACAGGTTGAGTGAAGTGGAATGTTGAAAAATACCTTAATCCACTTTGACACAGCTTCATATCCACAGGTACAAAGTTTTTGGTAGAAGAAACACGATAGAGCTAATATAGAATTAGGGGACTTGGCATTGGACACCTTAGTTATTAGTGTAGTGTAAATGTCAATGATCTGTACGTTGGATAAGCATCAGAAAAATTAAAAGTATTCATAAGATTCATACTGATACCTTGTCATTAAGCCAAGATGTCCCACTCAATGTCTTAAGGTCTCTTACATAAAGATCACATCCATCAAGAGTTAGAAGTTTGTGTTCATCGCTCTTTAGCAGCTCTGATTGAATCTGTAATATACTAGATAATGGCAAATTACTATTATAGCGCTACTTTATTACTCTGTTCTTCTGTTCAATTGTGAGCTCAAATAAAATTTGAAGTTCTTCTGGCACACTCTCCTCCTAAAAAGAATAGTCACTTAATAATAAAAAGTCATTTTATAATAGGAATGTTTACATACTTTGGTAGATTTATCTTTTTTTGGAGAAGCCACACCAATGCGACCTGATTAATATTTACTGTTTGCTAGATTAAGAAAAACTGAAGCATAAAATTCTAACCTGACTGACTCAGCTGTGTGCATTTTCGTTTGAGGCAGCTCTGCTTAAGCAAATTTGGACCACCAAATTTTGGCTTGTCCAAACAATAGACACAAAGAGCACAGTCCTTAGACTGACAACTTTCACAGCTACCACATCTCTTGCGCTTGGTTCCCACAGGTACTGTGTAAATATTGATTATCAAATTCCTATTTAGTGGTCAATTTGCACACGTACCTAATTTGGTCACAGCAGCTTCTACTTTAGAGGTGGAATCTAACGGAGAAAATCCATCGGAGGTGTTCTTCACTTCTAATGGTTTGGCACTTGGTTTACTGTTGTCATTGTCATACTCGTCTGATATTTTCTAGATAAAAGAGCAAATTTTTTTTAAACATTATTGATAAGTATCCTGATTTCCCCAGTAGAACATTAGTCCAATTATCATTTATTAGAATTTTCCAGCACTATAAATTCTGGATGGGTTTATTGGAACTATCCCTGTGAGTGAATTGGGTCAGTCAAGGTTAACTAACCCAAGTAAAAAAATTTCTTATAAGATCTTGTAAATGTAAGTTATCATATTCTGGCTAATTCCTGTCAGATTTGACATGATTTTCAAACATATACAGTCAGAATCTTTTTAGATTTAAGGTCCTGTAATATCTTATTCGGAATCTTTTATTGTCTTAGCAGATCTTATAACATTTCTATCAGAATCTTTTAATTTTTGACTTCAAGATCTGTTAAAATCTTACCAGATCTGCTTATTTAGTTTATTATCAATCCTATTTAATCCAGTAAGATCTTTCATGATCTGAATACTTTTCCAATCAGATCTGCACAGTTCTTGTAACATAATCATGTATATCTAGTTGAATCAATCAATAATTTGTTATATTATTGAAGATCAGATAGGATCAAATACGATCTGATTGGTTTTATCTTCCTCTATTTGGACAGATATATTCAGCCATCTTACTTCAAAGATCTACTAGGATCTCTTCAGATTTCCTAATGGCCACAGAGAGATAGAGTCGTCAGGATTAACTGAGGACCCACACTATAACAACTGAAATGGTATGATGGAAACTGGTGGACACAACTAGAAGTAGTGGTGTTATAGAATGGTAATATAATGCAAGATCAGAAGAAAATATTTGAATAAAAGAGACCCACATGTAATAGCTATGTGAGTGTAATTAAAAATAAGATAGTTGGTAAACATAACAAAATAAACATTAGAAAAATACACAGATGACTGAACTTAATAGCTAATGCAAATTGATCAACTTAATTGGAAATAAGAGCAACATGAGATGCACATAATATCTGTCAGTTCCAATAATGTAATTATCATTTCATTGCAATCCTCATTAGTTTAAACAGTGTAGTAGTACAGTAGATTGGCAGTTATCCAAACACGTTGGGACAAAGAGAGGTGTTAGAATAACTGAAATGTTCAAATAACTGAAAATGTATGAATGAAAGGGCGTGGTCAAGCGATATACGTTATGTCTTCATGTGTTACTCTATTAAATTTTTGGTGTTTGGTTAACTGAAATGTTCGAATAAGTGAAGTTTGGATTGCTGACATTCTACTGTACATTAATGATGTTATGCAAATGTATTCTCTGTGTAACAAAATAATGTTGCCAATGCAATCTGTGGTTTCTCCCTTACACTCTAACTTATTGTCCCTCCCATACACAAACCTGTTGGGATGCAGTTGAGTCTGGCGCAGGTATTACCTCATAATCACCAGGCCTTGGAGCTTTGCGTCCAGATTTTCTTTCTGATCGGCTACGCATATTTCTTCTCAGCTACGTCAAATTAACTTTTTTTTGGACACCTGGATTAGCTAATCCAATACTTAATTGTGCTGCTATGATATGGTAGCACCTAGAAGTCGCAGGGCAAGAGCATGACTCACTTGGAAACAACTTCACAGCATGTGGCGTTCCGTTTGTACCTTTGACTGTGAAAGTTCCGAGAGATGGATTGTGGCACACCAACTGATTTGCTACAAGTTGTCTGAAATTATTTAACGTTTTAGTTCATGCATTATTAATTAAATGATTGAGATATCTAATAGCACTGGAATGAAATAAATTGCTGATATGTCTGAATGGACCATATTATTTTATGAACTAAGGAAGAGGGGAAAATATTATGGTAACAGATGAAGATTACTACACCTGTGGTAAAAAAATAATACATACCCATTTGGCCATTAGGTGAGACACATTGTATGAAAATTGTGCACACAGGGTGAGAACACAATAACTACAAGAACATGGCTGTGGGTCGGGCCTAAAGTCAAGACCGGGTGTGGCCGGACCACGCCCGCATCGAACCGTTTAAACTTAACTATAATATTTTAGTCATGCATTTGTTTTATTGTGCGTATGTGTGTGCCTGTGCTGTAGTGCGAACTAAACGCTGCAGTGCAGGAAGTCTAGCTTGTGTGTGTCATCGTGTGTCAGTACTCGTCATAATAGGTGTGGTCTTCATTGTCATATAAATAGTTGTATCAGCCATTTTGCTTCAGTTCTACCTCGTGCCTTCTTTTTTTTGATAATAGATTTAAAACTCTATCTGTCAGACTACTGGGTCGGGGTGGAACTCTGGTGGCAGCAACCTTGCTGGCCAGTACATGAGTAACTTGTGAGGAGCTCCTCTGAGACTGTGCGCGGCAATACCTCCCTTACGAACCAGCTTCTCACAATGGCCCTATCTAAGAGAGGGAGGAGGGAGGGCAATTACTTTACAGACCTGTCCCTGCGGCCAAGCCCTTTTATGTGACCTTCTTGTTAAAGGTATTTTGTGCTTTATAACTAAGCAGTAGCTGTACAGCACACACAGACATTTCACTGGAAATATCAACACAAGATATACATTGTAGCTGTTCTCTTTCTTGACTTGACTATTCCACAATGGATTTTCAAGTAAAACAGTCAACATCCTCCGAACAAAATGAGAAATAAAAAACAACAATAGCAAGCTAGAGTCATGATTGAGGTTTTAATGACTTGAATTTCCAACTGTATTTGTTAAATTCTTCCATGTTGACCTAACTGTGATGCTAAATTCCCTGCATATTACTGACATCTACAATCAATAATAAATTTCCTGCATTTAGCTTCTTTTTCTTTTGTTCTTTACTTTGGAGGATGTTTATTTGTTGCGTAGAGTGTATGGTATGACCTATCTCAGCCAGAACTCCAATATGTCTGCAAGACCTATTGCCTCCCACAACATTCAGATCGTGTTAGTCAAATTGGTATGCAAACTAATTCCTCTATGATAATGGAAAATCGCTAACTACGAAGTTCTGTTTAGTGACAAGGTTGACAACTACAAAGCGAATGCAAAAAGTGAGGGTCAGAGTACAAAATGACATAGGCACGTCCACATATACATAAACAAACAATAAATAATTTTTAATTTTCTATGTGTTACTCCTAGTAATCTCTCTCCCACAATTAGTTAGCTCGCCAATCAATCAATACTAAATAATGATGAAAGTTTAAATCGGCCAAATTTATCATTGTTTATTGTAGTCTTTTCAAATTATTAATATGGTTATAACATTGTGCTCCCTTTAGAGCATCCTCATATTACATCCCATTAATTTATTGATAAATATGTACTAACCTTGCTCTGGCCTGCTGACTGCTACACGGAAGTTCATAATCCATGTTGTTGTTATCAGTTGTCACTTCATCTATATTACCAGTAAATAATAATTTTGACTTATGAATATTCATAAATTTACCACAGCTTGGTAGAGACGTGGACTTGTCAGGTTTCTTCTTCAGCTGAACCATCTCCACTATTTCTTCCTGAGAATAAGTCTGGATGAAATGGAGATCTTGTGGAGACCTTGTCCATTTGGAAAACCTAGGACAGAGCTTATAATCTCCTACACCTGTGCAGGAAGTGCGAATAAAAACCTATTAATAGTATAAATAATTATCTATTGGCAATGTGTTTCAACAGCACCAATACAAGGAGCTGTACATAACAATATTCTATGATGAACTCATGTGGCTCCACCTATTGTATTACTTGACTCATTTCACTCCGTTATGAAACATCCTAGGACTTTCTCCAGCACAGTGATGGCTGTTTATTATACCATAACAGTCAAAAAGCAGTATGCATTGCGCCCCATAATTAAGGTGCCCACACTGGCATCACATCTCATTTAACCTTTATATTGAAAATTTGAATAGAAAACCTATGCTACTTTGGATTTGAGAGAATGGAATTAAATACGTACATTGCATGTGGTCAAGTAGTGTAAAATGAGTATATACGTCACTTGACTTAGAAGAATCACCTTACAACACTGTGACCCTTTAAAAAAACCATAGATGGTATTTGAAGGAGTTACAGACTCAGTATGATGTGCTTACCAATAAATCCTCTCTGAATTTCATTGTGAAAATATGCTTGTACATGGTACAAGGTAAGCACAATAGTGTCCAATGGAACTTCCCTCCATCAGCTTGCAGTCTCTTCAAAGTAGCATTAAAACTCTCAGACATGTTGTTGGTGACACCAGAGAAAGGATGATAGATTTTTAGAGGCTCTAAAATGAACCTACCAAGTGAAGTTTTCATCTACAGCAAAGTTAATTGTTTTACACAACACGGCAATGACATGTGTACATGTTGAGAGAAAGTTTTATATGTTAAAATGAATTGTGACCATACCAGTGCCTCCTCCCTCTCCTGCAAATCCTTATGGGTGAACTGGCCACTAATCACCCCCACCCCCCCACCCCACCCCCAACTCCCCAACCTGTGCCTACAAAACAGCAAGGTCTGTCAGCCTGGCTCAGCTTTGAGTAGACTAACTCACCCTAGAGGCTAACCATCCCATGCAATGTACAAACCACCAGGCTCCCATAAGCTTGGCATGAAGTGTTGGTTCTTACTCCAGATCATCAACAACAAGCAGAATGCTAGCCAGGAGTTTAGCTCACTAGACATGCTAACCACTATCTACCGTTTAACTAGTGATGTGCTTGAGCACAAATGGCGAGCGAGCCTAAAGACTATACTATTTTTATATGAATGATTTTGACTTCTAACACTGAAGTTACTGAAAATAAGGTCAAGTTTTTAAATTTAGCATACAGGGTAAAGAGATTTCAGTGCCATAGTAACAACTCTCTGCAACTGCTTGGAAGGAAAAAACAACAACAAAAAACAATACACGTTATTTAAAAGTTTTCTTTGTGATATTCTTTAGCTAAGTAGTGGTTGTAACACACAATGCTTTGACACAACTGGACATGTACCTACACAGACTTACCTTCGCAGTAGTCTAGTGGACAATGTATTTTCAAGTAAATACTGTTGAGCACGGCTTATAACCATGACAAAGAGCGCATTGACTTACCACCGCCACTAACTCGAATAGAAATGGAAGTCCCTTAAGTTTTCAAGTTTGAACTGCACCCGCAAAAGAATTCAAAACGGTAAACAATTCAATTTCTAGGGTGATACGGGTACTGATCGATAAACCAGAGGATTCTCTTAGTGCCATTTGGGACGGGGTCGATCACATAACTAACACAAAAACGCGAGGGTCAAAGTTCAAAATGACATACGTACGTCCAAACATATATACAAATAAATAAATAAATAAATAAACATCCCCAATTTTCGATTGTGTTACCCCTGTAAGTGTCTCGCTCGCTACGCTCGCTCGCCAATAATATTCTCTTCATATAATATACTCTTCATAAATACACACACACAATCAATGCCTAATTAATTAATATCATATGGTACAACACATGCACAATAAGTATTGCATTGCATTGACCTTACTCACCTCAGAATGAATCATAGCCATGTAATACTGATGAAAAGATTGGCTCCAAGAACTCTCAAATTCCTTCAGTTTTCTTTCATAACTGTCGCTGCTGCTCTGATTGAGAAGGTCCCGAATGTGGCTGATGTACACATGCATTTCCATTGACGTAGCTCCATGGTTCCTCAACCATCTCTTAACAGCATTGATGGTATGGTTCCAGCAACGAACTCTCCTTACTTTTGGCAAATACTTTCCAATTGCCTATACAATCAGTTTGGGACAACACCGAATTACAAATAACATGCAAACAATCTAACAACATGAAATAGTTATTGATTATAATTATCTTCTGAAACTCTTTTTTTTAAAATAAAAATAACTATAATTACAAGTAAATCTGTGTGTGTGTGTGTGTATGTATGTATGTATGTATGTATGTATGTATGTATGTATGTATGTATGTATGTATGTATGTATTAATGTATGTATGTATCATGAAAACCATTGTAGCTATTTGTGTGTGTGTGTGTGTGTGTGAGTGTGTGAACAGGTGAATGCATGGCTATCTGCAGGCCATTGACAATATCCTCACTCCTCATCTGTATTTGTATTTATACATTTACAAGTCAAGAATTGAATAATAAAAGTATAAATAGGTTATTGGTATACTTGTATACATATACATGCTTGCACACACACACACATGCAAAAACACGCATATATTTATTGTACATAGGATCTTTTTCTTGGATTTCTTGCATCACGCGAGCATTAAATATGTTCCTATATTGAATGCTGAATATTGAATGCTCCAACATGACCAAGAGTAGTTCTGGACAACTATATTTTTAGATGTATGGCCAAGTTACGTCTAGACGACGAGTCTTTGAAGCACAATTTTTTTTACTGTTTTGGAAAAATGTCTAGTGTACAATAAACAATATATTAACCTCATGCTTAATGTATTTTCACTCGGCCTTCAGTTCATGAAAATAAATAACTATGCTTTTGAAATATCTCTCCATAGTGTATACTGACTCACATAATAATTATACATCCATACATACATAAATACATACATACATACATAAATACATACATACATACATACATACATACATAAATAAATACATACATAAATACATACATACATAAATATACATACATACATACATACTAAACAAGTCAATTGCTACAATGATTGGATTCAGAAAGGACCCCTGATGTAAAAGCAGATGTTATATAGCTTTTTTATATAATGAAGTATTATATGCACGATTGTTACAATATCACTTCACATCTCACAATAGTATGTATATGTAAATAATCACTAGATACTAACATTTTACCACAAAAAGCTGTGATGGGGGACAAATGAGCAATAATCTAAGAGGAGGATTTTGGAAAGGAGTCCATAATGTGTGAAGTTTTAAAATAACTGTATACTGGCTGTATAAACTGAGAAAACTGCTGTCTATGTATGTTATCTTAGCATTTCAATCAATTTTTAGAACTGTTATTCTATAAACCTAAAATAGCTTACCTTATATATGCCAGATTCCTCATCAGTAACCAATGGTACTTCTGCTTGTCCATTTACTAAACGTGGAACACGTAAAGCAATTTCACGCATGAGTTCTTCGTGACATGATTGAAATTTTCTTTCATGTAATAGAAACAAACAGGGAATCACTGGTGAAGATGAAAAAATGGTATGTCTGAATAAAAAAGCAGATAAATAAAAATCACCGAGCTGGAAGGTTGTATCGTACGACAGAAGTTGAGGAGATTCTGATTCAGCCTGAAGCAATGAATTTAGCTCTTCAGACAAACTGCTATGGCCACATACAATCAAAACATCAGGAAAAGTTTTTATTGAAATAACAAATAGACTGATGTCATATGCCAGTTCATGGAGATTGTAGAGAGCATCATGAGATAATCTAGACTTTTGACGCTCACTTTGTTGCATATTTGAAATTTGTTTAGTGTTGCGAGGCTTCATTGTCCAATCGCAGCTTTGAACATTGCTTGATGAAATTACATTTTTATACACATTTGCTGGGAATTCAGCTCTCTTCCTGAGTGAGTCTAGCACTGAAGGGCATGTACGGAAATAAGGCTGCTTATGAAGAGCATTTCCGTGTGGAAAATCAATTACAATTTCTTCATTACCTAAATAATGTACCAATACAACTGAAACTTCATCATCTTCAAGAAAATATGCAAATTTTCTGAATCTAGAATAGCTTCCCGTAGGTAAAACACAAATAAAATAATTTTTTTTTATGCTGGGATTTTTCTTGGGAATTAATTTTGTCCCATTTTGGAACCACCGATACCCATCACTTCTCCAATCTACCAGGAAAAAAATCAATCATTATAAAAATCAATTGGCTTTAGCTGTACTATTTGCACCTTTATTGCCCTGAGATAAGGAATACAGAAACAATTCTCCACCCTTAGGTCTCACAGCAATACTGTCTGAAATCAAATAGGTACTGCAGTTATTAAAATAGCTTAATACTTCTTGTGTTGTGAGATTTCTGCAAATACGTGGCAGTGGCTTCCCCATTTCTTCTCGCTTTTCTCAGCGTAGCATCCAGACTACTGGATTAGCTGACTGCATGCGCAAGTGAGCAGAGACGGACGCCCCCCCCCCCCAGAACGTGTTTTGGACATGCGCGTTGGTGGTCCGCGAGATTTTCGCGAATTTAGCCCGGTCGATGGAATCTTTCCTGGCCCATGCGCGTAGACTGATCCCCCCCAAAAGTGCCTACCACACGTACACCTCCGACCTAGTCCTTTCCACCCACGCAGTGAGCTCCATTTGCTTTCTGGGAAGTAAGCGTTACAGGTGGGTCTTGAGCTGTTATAGCTGCGATCGAGCTTCCGACGTCGCTGGACAGGTTAGGGAAAGCATTTAGTGTTGCTCAGACTTCCCTTTTAAATGCTCTATTTGGTGTTTCAGTAAAGCATAGGCATGTCAGCATAGGCATGTCAGCATGTGTTGGAAGAAGCTGCTGATAATACTGGCTTAACTATGCAACAAGAATTAGTAAGTTATGAAGATATGGATTAGTATAGAATGGCTATGTTAGGTATTTGGTCTAGAATTGAAGGAGAAATAGTAGAAGATAAAGCCTTCCAGAAATACTGAATCAGTAAATACTTTTCAAGATACCTTTGACGTCCTGGCAGAATTTTCAACAGGAATAGACAAAATCAAATGGTTAGATTAATTGATATTTAATAATGCAATCTAAGGTACTTTTAAATACAGTAGTAAGTAAATAATAGTTAAACCATTGGTTTGAAAAAGTATCGCTCCATCCCGGAAAGGGCATTTATCCCGAATTGTCATGGTCTAACTATTTTATACCATGGTTTAACTATTTTATACCATGGTTATACCATTTCATACTGTGAAAACGACCTAATATTAATAGCAGGTTTTGTGGGGAAAATTTGGTCCAACATTAACAATTACTAGCAAGTACCCCACCACACATTGGCGCTTGATGTATTGCAGAGTAAATGCAGGTAGCATAATTTTTTTTATTCATTATCATCCTCTACCACTTGGTTAAGGTTACATCAGTTTCTCTCTCCTGCTCTCCTTTTTCATGAACTATCTCGGCTTTTCTTATCCCCTCGTTTCCTCTCTTCATTTAGGAATGGAGTCCCTTCTCCTTAGTCTCTCTCTCCTGCTTCTGAGTCTTTCTGTCCTTCTATCATGATTGTGGACTTGGTTTTGCGAAACTTTTGCTTCTTTATCAACTGTTTAAGCTCATGAATTATTCATGAATACGCACCATCGTTGTTACTGACACACAAGTGTATTATTATATAGATAGCACTGAGCCAGCGAGGGTCCCTCTGTAATACTGACTATAAGAAGTGTACCATGTACTGGAAAGTATAGAGTAAACTGACAAGTGTTGTTGTGATCATGTCAGTATATATGACTGTCCACAGGAGATCAGTCATAATACAGCAATCATGATTGTAAGGAAGAGATCGTAGAATGTATACATATGTGACATAGCACAGATCACACTACTTGCATAACTAGCATTGCATCACAACATGAAGAGGGAAATACTCATGCACGGTCGACGTCTGATGAGTCAGGTCGTAAAGGCTGGCCTCTTGGTTGTTATCTGAGACTTTCACTCATAGTGATTAGACAGTGATTGTTTATTAGAATTGGTTCCCTGTGGACTCCCACTAACTATGTAGCTAGGGACTAGTTATGCTATTTTAGCTGTGGTGTGATATGTATGGACTGACGTATGTGTAACAATGAGAAGTTAGAAATGATGCAATGAGCAACAGAAGGTGATATGTGAATACGCATGTAAAATGAAGGAAGAATTGTGCGTGCTAGCTAATGTGGAGTGATGGTGATATGATAACTAGTGGAATGTTCAGCTTTGGTTTTTTTTTCAGTTAGTACCGTTGGTAACGGTAAGTCTAAAGTTTTAGCTATTCTTTGTGCGGACTAATAGACTTTTTTTCATCATAGTAAACAGTCTGACTTGCTTTTAAAATATTTCTCTTGCTGAATGTCTGTGCAGCAAAAAACAAAACAAAAAACAACAACAATATTATTACATTTTCATGTTACCAAAATGGCCATCATAAACTCGGCAGTGAAAGGGTTAACAACAAACATGGAACCCCCCCCCCCACCCTCACAAAAAAGAAACAAACAAACAAACAAAAATATCCTCTCTCCAGCCCAATTATTTTCATTCATAGGTATGTTAGTGGATGTGGTCCGTCATTGGAAAGTTGGGAACTATATTAAGGAGGGAGGGGGAGTGTGGGTGGAGAGTATGTGCCACATTTACATAACGAAAGTCAATTCAAAATTTGCACTTGTCTGACTTTATTTGCTGTCTAATAGAATATACCCTTTCAACAACACACCAGAGTTGGGGTAAAATACTCCAAATCATTTAATTGCAATTGAAAATACTGCTCTCTTCAAATACAATTTTCAAATACAAATACTTGACTTCAGAATTGTATTTAATTAGCATCGCAAATACTTTGAAAATACGACAGTGTCATGTGTACGTCACATACGTTATCTGCTGTCACACACACATATATACATGCACATACACACACATGTACATACACGTGCATGCGCGCACACATATGCACATGTACATACACACACATGTGCACACACACACATGCACACACACAGTGACCTCCAATGAAATATCCAAATGGTATTTCCACTTTCCTTTTCCCCAGGAATTTTTTAGGGACTTGCCCATATTTTCTCTTGCCTCTTTTCATTTCTGTTTTATATTAGCAATGCACGTATTTCAAACTTTAATTTTGCTAGTATTTCAATACATTGCAAATACATAAAACTCAGATTCACTCAAATACAATTACATTGAAATTACTGCAAAAAATATATATTTAATTGCAATTAAATACAATTACAATGTATTTGACCGAACTCTGCCACATACCACTCGCCTCACCCTGGCCAGTGCTTTAGTAGTGAGTGTGGTGAAGGAGATGAGAGGAACATAATCAAAACCAGTTAATAAGAATCTGATACCAGGTACTCTCAACTAATAATAATAATAATAATAATAATAATAGTACGGCACGTAAGTTTCCCATTCAAAAATGTATAGGAAAAATCACTGTTCAATTGAAATTGAACAGGTAAAGTGAAATAGCGCGTAAATAATTGAAATACCTCGATAATTAAGTGGAAACTTAGTGAAATACCACGGTAGCTAAGTGAAATAGTACGGGTAAGTGCGCACGCGTGGAGCATTAACTTTGGAAACTTACAGTTCGAGTAGTTTCTAGTTGGAGACAATGTCATTCTTTACCACAGAAGCTCTACCCATATCAGACGGAATGTTTAAACAGATTAGGAGGAGCCATAAAACGAAGTTCCAGAGGAAACTAATCCTGAAATTGAGTGAACGATACAGTGTAGCTACAATTGCAATTTAAAAAGCTGGCCTACTATTAGTGAGTGATAGCATGGGTAACCCGTGCTATTAGGGATCAATAGCACTCGTAAAGCTATTGAAATAGCACTACTCGTGCTACTAATCCCGAATATCACGGTTACCCGTGCTATTACTCATACTAATTATAATATCATAGCTACAAAAACAATAATAATAGTAAAAATGACAGTAATAATAGCAATAATAATAATAAGTAGCAAGTACTCTGCCATACAGTGGCGCTGTAGCATAAGGTACTTTAATCTCTTAATTTTCTACCACTTGGTTTAGTTACATCATTTGTCCTCTCCTGCTCTCTTTCTTCCTGAACCCTTCCTTCGTTATTCTTGAGATGGATTCCCTTCTGCTCCTTTGTCTGTACCTCTTCCTGGTTCTCAGTGTCTCTGTACTTCAATCCATGATTGTGGACTTTGCCTTCCCTTTCCTTAGGTACACATGTCGTTTCCTTACTTGCCTCTACTGAATGACACTTTAGCCATTCAATTAGTGGCGCCATTTTACCATCCTGGCCCAGCTAATGAATTATTCATGAATACACACACTACTGTCATTGTCAAGCATATTATTATATAATGACGATAAATAACAATAATAATAATACCATAGTCTACCATGTCTAACGGTAAGTGCTTAACCATTCACTTACAAAAATTGGCTGAGTGGGCACTCACCCGTTTTTTGTACATGCGAGAATTTGCACACACACACAAAATTTACATACACAGCATTATTGAAAACTTGCACAGGTTGCACTACTTACTCGACTTTAACAAAACTAACACAAGACATCAGATTCAATAGTCTTTAAAAATAGCACAGCAGAAGAACGACTTAAATTGCTGGCCACATAATTGACAAGGAATACTTGTTCGTGTATGCAATTTAAAACCTGGGTGTTAATATTTATCAGAGAAATGGACAGAGTGGGCACTTTCGTGATAGTGGGTGCCTACCCCGTAGAATACAATAATAATAATAATAACCATAATAATGGGCAAGCACGTGAAGCGAGTGAATTCAGCTGCCTTTAATTCTTGCGCGAGCGTCTTAAGAATCCGAATAAATTAATGTTTGTGTTTATAAAAGCTGGCTATCCTTGGGGTAGACGTGAGGACTTGAAATTTAGTTTACTTTGTCGATCAACAACACATAGTCAACTATAAGAATAATCGTAAGACTGCACTACCATATCAGCATCATTACAAAACAGATCACTATAACTTCTACAACTTAACAAAGTGAAGCAGATTGTAAGAGCTCCTGATAAAATACTATTATTAAATGACAAGTGCACTTTGACCTCAGAATGCTGCTAAATTCAACTTTAGCGTGAGTGCGAAACACTACACTTGGGCTTAAGAATCTAAAGGTTAACAAAAAATTTATTGATCTATGGACAAAAATTAAATTTTTGAGAATGCATTTTTTTTTGTAGCTTGTGTTCAAAGTACCTAAAGCAGCGAGGATGATGAGTCACACACACACAAAGTCTTCAAGCAATATGCTGCATGAAAAAAAGTGTCAAATGTTCTAGTAAGGTTAATGACTCTACAAGTCAGAGGGTAAGGGGAAACAAGATTCAGCTAAGGGGGGGCCAATGCCCCCCCCCCCCTAAATGAAGCCCTGCTTGCGACGTGCATACGTGTGAGTCTGCGTATGTGTGTGTGTTAAGTTTCCCATACACACCTCAAAATTTGTATTGTTTCAATTGCAACAGCATAGCCAATGGTCTCTGTAAATATACCGTCAGTTGAGACTTGTCTAATTATTGATAGGTCGCACCAGAACAGTGGCAGCATCTGGGATCACTCCAGTACAGCGGCAACCAGTTACGTGTGGGATCACTGCAGGATGTGTGTGCTGTTGAGTGGGAAATTCTGGATATCTGATTTGGGGTTCTTCATGCAGGACTAATACCAACATTATTTTTGTAAACAAGCAATGACCATATTATGGTGTAAATGTAAAGATTGTTGTCATCTATATTTGGCTCATATTGAATGATGTTGTAGAAATGACACAAACATTATTATTCATAAGGTCAATAATTAGTGGGGGCAAAGATCTGTGCTGCATGGTCTCAGCATGGCACAGTTTATGAGTATTGTAGGAGGTGATTGCCCAACTGATGTTGGGGTTATTAGATGAAATCACAAGAACTCTCTGACATGTGCAAAAATTGATACAGTAGAACCTCCGAACTGAGAACAATTTGGGACCAGGTTCGCATTCACAAATCATTTTGTTTGCCTTCGGAGGTTGTTTATAATTTCTCCAAATATCATGCATTGCATTAGTTATATTAATACAGAAAATTGGTGTTTGTTTTAAGGAGGGGGAGATACTTTTTCTATAGGAATGGGTAGAGGGCTAAGGGAAGTTCACTGAACAGATAGAGGTAATCTACTTTAGAGAGTTCACTATCAGAGGTTTCACATGCTCACTTGGTGCAGATGGTAGTCCTCAAATGGTGTATGGGACGATTGCTCGTACATAGTTCACCGGTGTTACAAATACTGTTTTTGGCCACTTAGTATACAAACTAATGTATATTATTATAAGTACCAGGTTAACTACACCGATAAATGCATTTACAGCGGAACATTTTAACAGTGAATTCTGTAATGAGCAACACCATGCAATGGATATACACCAGTGCATAAAGTCATACTTTTGTTATACACGTGGCATACTCCAGTGACTCTATCTTACTTACGTTACGTCAGTGTGTATCTTTCGTATGGACTGCATTACTGGAGTACTGTGCAATACCTTACACCAGGTGTACACCATACTATGACCCCAAACTTTTTTCTCTAAGTCACGGGACGCTTTGGCAAGTGGTTTCTAATGGTACTCAGGGAATCAAACTTGAGAGGGGTCAGATCAACGTTTTTTTAAATTTCAGATGGTTAGTTACAACTTATAATATAGAGTTCTTTGACAGTAATACTGATTATTATATAAATTTCTGAGCTAGCTATGTGGTTAAAAAAATTAATAATAATATTAAAAGTTTTATTATAATAAGTTACAATTATTAATTATCATCATCATCATTATAATTATTATTATTATAAATATTATATATAATAATAAAAAGTCTAAAAATGTTATGAAGAGTTTGATGAATCCACTAGATCCAGGGCCACACTTGATGTGCTGTCTGTCATCATCCCAAGCTACTCTGGTTTCTGTCATAGCTGCAGTCCTCATCAAAGCCCCACTTCTCACCTTCTGCCCATAATGAGCCAATCGGTTGAGGATAATAAAAAAAATTACAAAAAATTGGCTGTAAACAATACCCATTACAAGAAATGAACTGGTAAACAACAACACATTAAAAATTAAAAATGTTTTTCTGTGTAAATTACACTTGCATGAAGTATATTTGGCGAATAACATGAGATAACTTTGTAAAGTGCCAATCGACAAACAAAGAAACTCAACTATCACAATCATTCCGCCACACACAACTTCAATTCTGACAAATCATACGGGTCTAATCACCACGAGATAAGGAAAAGATGAGAGCACAAAAATTAGCAAAAACAATAGGAGATTAAAGCAATTTAAATACTACTAATTATCATTTGATGCAATACTTTTAAACAGAAAATAGAAGAGCGAAAGACAAAGGGGAAAAAAAAAGAAAAAAAAAAGAAAAAAAAAAAAAAAAAAAAAAAAAAAAAAGAAAAAGAAAAAAAGAAAAAGAAAAACAAACAAACATGAAAAAACAAACAAACAAACAAACAATTTATTAATCAGAAGTAAGCTGATCTTTTGTCAAAGTGAAAAAACTTTTTTATGAAGAATAGCACACATGCAACAATATAAACTTGAAGTGATGACAAAGTGCATTACACACACAACAAATGAACAGTAACAGCAACAAACAAAAACAAACAAACAAACAAAAAAGTGTTATATAGAGCAAGTCACCTGTAACTCTTACATTCCGGTTCTATTATCAACCGGCACAGTCTTCGGACATCATGGAAAATTAAATTTATCAACTGGCATAGCGTACAGACATTCACAAAAACACCCAAATAGTAATACTGAGTTATGAATACTTGCTATTATTTTTTTTGTTTGTTTGTCTTTTGCTAGGAAGGAGTGGCTACACTGTGCTTGTGACTTGTGAGTACTAAACACTGCCAGGACGTTTTTTTGGATGATCAAGGTCAAGAGCATATTAGTCCACATGATTACAATGATTTTATTCATATTATAAATAATAATAATGTGATAATACCACAAAATAGCAAATATGGTTATGATTAGTTCTGAATTGATACCAATTCTTTTGTACTAAAAATAAAGACTTGGTTAGTGGTCGATAATAAAGCAATGCAATTTGAAAGTAAATCCATAACAGGTATTCGTCGTTGACAGACTTCGAGAGAGTCCACATATCTCCGAGATTTATCTACTTTTGCGAAGAGTTGCGCCACTTAAATGAAGGTTCAAACTCCAGGGCTTCTTTTGGTGGAAATTTTGTCGCAGGAAGGAAGAATAGTATGTGTGTGTGTGATGTGTGTATAATGTGCATGTGTAGTGTGTGATGTGTGTGTGCAGATGTGCACGTGTAGTGTGTGTGTGATGTGTAGGATGTGTGTGTGCATGTGTGTGGTTTCAACGGCGGCCTGTACGATAATGCAGTAAACTACGACCGATACCTATGATTTTATCAAAATGTATACTGCGTCTGTTTATTGACCACTATGAATGAAGTTTATAGTACTGATTCAGAACTACTTCTCTCTATGATCACTATATCATGTGGAGTGTGGCCAATGATCTTAAGCTGTATTATAAGATGTGCATTATTTGGAATACAAATCCTAAAACTCATCCTACATAGCTAGTCCTAACCAAACACACTCACACACGACAGAACCACATTATGAATTTGTATTAGCATAGCTTCAGTCATTACATAAAAAAATAAATAAATAAATAAAAAGACGAATTTGGTACGTACTCCAGTCAGATAAGTTGACTTAGTTAATAACTAAAGACTTTTGAAAGACATTCAATGAAACAGTGTGCTGTGTATTAATTATTGAAACCACAATGAATCTGAATTCTTATCATAATGTTTCAACTTCATGCTGCCACAAGGATCTAGATAACTTTGGTGGCGACTATATATGTGACCGTCTACAGGAAAACCGGGCACAACGCGGCGTGCGTAAATATCTAGAAAAGATCGATCGATTTCTTAAAAATGTATCCGACGGAAGGGAACGGTTAGGTCTATTATAGTGGGAACGACTTAAGCTACGACGATAAAACTTGGAGAGCTCAATATCTGGACGCCGACAACTCTGTAAGTGAAAAAAAAATTTTCTTCGAAGGGTGCCGCGTTGTGCCCGGTTTTTCTGTAGACGGTCACATTTAATATAACTGGTAGCATTCTTGGTGACTTGCATGTAGCATATAATATAGCCAGCAACTCCAGCAGTCCCTTGAAACAAGAATTCAAGCACTCGGTTAACTTTCAGCACATAAAGCAAATCTACTGCATATGCAAGAAATTAATTAGCTCATGCGATTAGAACGTGACAAAAGGGGGCGTTACTCACTAAAGCTAGTACACATGGTTCGTGTTTTCTAAAAAATCAGCCCAAATTTAAAAGTAGCACAATAAAAAATCTTAAATCTTTGTTCTGAGTAAGTTACCTAATCAACCATTAATTGTCAGTAATCTCTAAAGTTATAGTATTACAGATATACAGACACACAAACAGACAGGATGACTCACTAGGACCCTCTAGTGCATACAGTGAATAAATGACTGACTACACCCATTTACAGTCCTTCCACATTTAAAAGAAAGTTCATGGAAGCTACTGTAACACTATTATAAAAACAATACATATCTTGACTTATACCTTTCAGGTCACAGTCCACTTCTTCTGATTAAGTTCCATCCCTCCCAAGCCCTTACTGTAAACTTGAGGAACTCCTATAAAAGTAAAACATAAATAATTAAGTAAATAAATAAATAAATAATACAAATAATTGTCACCATGCTCCAATATACTTTCACCTGTTGTTATTGTATGCGAGTCTGTGTATGCAGTGGCTCTGAGTGTCTGTATGTGTGTGTGTGAAGTATTCCAGACACACCTCAAATTAGTATTCTTTCAATTGCAACAGCATAGCCAATGGTCTCTGTAAACATATTGTGTTGTGTTGAAGACCAAAGCCAAAGCTGAACATTCCACTTGTCAATATTTAGCTAGTTATCATTTCACCATCATTCCACATTTAGCTAGCATGCACAATACTTCCGTATTTGTACAAGCACATTATATAACTATCACTAACGCATTTTATTACTCGTTGCAATCATTTCAAACTCCTCATTTACACATACGTCAGTATCGTACGTATCAAAAAATCTAATATACTACACACACACACACACACACACACACACACACACACACAAGTACCAACACAAGATTTATATCGTATTCTATTCATGATTTGACTATTGGACAAAAAAATTTCAAGGGGTAATCAAATAAATTTCCTAGGATAACACAGTAAGGATTGGTAGACCAATGGATGATGTATAAGCTAAGCCGTGTTTCCAAAACCTTGAAAATGCTCTATTGTACCAGAGCTCTAGTTGATGTAGCATTTTAGATTCTCGACTATTGGACAATGGATTTTCAAGTAAGAGCCAATCTGTTACGTAAGGCATATAGCCAAGATAACTTACCACTACCACCGCCAATAGAATAGAAAATGAACTCTGTTAAGCTTGTAAGACCTCACTGCAAACTTCTCTCCTCTCCTGTCACCGTAGCTCTTTGCCATTAATTTTTCCTGACTAAGTCTTTCTCCCGAATTTCTTGTGCCTGTGCCAATGTTCATGTTTTTAAGTAGCTTCCGTAAGTGGAATGCATTGACCATGGACATGTGTGGAACGCTGCCATATATATATATACCAAAATCTCAATTGAGACTTGTTAATGAGGGTCTTGCTTCGCTCACACGATGCTACTTAGTGGGAGCCCAATGCAGGGAACCAATTCCAATGAACAATCTCTGTCTATATTACTATTAGTGGAAGTCTCAGACAACAACCGAGAGGCCAGCCTTTACGACCTGACTCATCAGACGTTGACCGTGCACAAGTATTACCCTCTTCATGTTGGGATGCAATGCCAGTTATGCAAGTAGTGTGATCTGTGCTATGCCACATATGTATTCTACGATCTCTTCCTTACAATCATGATTGCTGTATTATGACTGATCTCCTGTGGACAGTCATATATACTGACAAGATCGCAACAACACTTGTCAGTTTACTCTATACTTTCCAGTACATGGTACACTTCTTATAGTCAGTATTACAGAGGGACCCTCACTGCTACAATTTGTAATGTTGGACCATTTTTCCTGTCAAAACCTGCTATCTAGGTCGACAAATAGCTAACACAAAAAAGTGAGGGTCCAAGTACAACATGACATATGTACGTCTACACACAAACTAGTATGAGCTACAGGCCTTGGCATAATTCAAAGACGAAGAAAAAAATATAGTGCTGCTGGGTCTGCTATGCTTTTATAAACTAGTGATGTGCCTGAGCACAAATGGCGAGCGAGCCTAAAGCTATACTATCGTTAAACGATTGATTTACACTCATGCTATTAAAAAAAATCAAGTTTTGAATTACGTATATAAGGTAAAGGGGATTCAAAGCCATAGTAACCACACCCCGCAACTGTTTGAATAAAAAAAAAAAAAAAAAAAAAAAAAAAGCAACAAAAACAAGTGTTTTCTTTGTGATATTCATTAGCTAAGTAGTAGTTGTAACACACAATACTTTCACACTTAACTGAACATACCTGTGCAAGGCTTACCTTTGTGGTTAGTCTAGTGGACAATAAATTTTCAAGTCAATACTGTTGCGTAGGGCTTATAATTATGACAAATAGCTATTAACTTACCACCGCCACTAACTCGAACAGAAATGGAACTCCCGAAAGGTTTTGAGTTCTAACTGTACCCGCAAAATATTCAAAGCGGTAAACAATTCAATTTCTAGGATGATACGGGTAATGATCGATAAACAAGAGGAATCTGTTTAGTGAAGTTTGGGACAGGGTCGAATGCTGAGTTAACACAAAAATACGAGAGGTTCAAAGTATAAATGACATACGTACGTCCAAACATATATATTAACAAACAAACATCTCCAATTTTCAATTGTGTTACCCCTGTAAGTGTCTCGCTCGCTTCATTCACTCGCCAATAAAACAAAAAAAGTTCATGTGTTTAGGTCTGCTCCAATTAGCTTGGACCCGCCACTCACTGTTTGGCAGATCCATTTCTTTATTTTATCAAGATGATTTACCAACTTATGTAACTGGTGACGTGGGCAAAAATAGGGGTCGCATGTTCCATATTAATAAGTAAAAAATAAATAAATAAATAAATAAACAAGGGCTAGTTTTCTCGTTCTAACAGCCAATATTATGTTAATTAAAACTTTAGTTTTAATTAATATAATATTGGCTGTTAGAACGAGAACATTTCCTATTATTATAATTGTTTCAGCCAAGAATGACTGAATCATCATTAATACACCACGGAATCTTGATTGTGTAACCCCTGTAAGTGTCTGGCTCACTCACCAATTACATACAAGCTAAATCATGCGTTTGATGAATTATCACAGATAACCAACTCGATCCTGAGGAGGAAGCCCTAGGGAGAGGGCGGCTATCTAGCTTAATATAAAACTCTAGTGGAGCCCTGGATCATACCACCCTGCCCCTTCTTGCGCAATAAATGAATAAATAAAACAGAGACATAGGTTTAGAGTTTCCAGTATGCTGGCTGTCCATGCTGCGTGCAAATCACCCTCCAAGGTATAATAAACAGTAAGCGTGCCCTCCAGAAATATTGCTGTCTACATTCTGCTATTATATCACTATGGAGAGTTCGACCTCTCTTGACCCCTGAAGAGGACTTAGGCAAGAAGTCAAAACATCGGGTCAAGTTTTAATTAACAATATTTTCTATTGAACGAGAAAAATGTGCTATTATCATTATTTCAGTCGAGAATGGCTGAATCATTAAAAGAAAACCTTAGATTGTACTATTAAATGTCAATTCATCTAACCACTTGATTTTGCCTATTCCTGTTGAAAATTCTGCCAGGACGTCAAAGGTATCTTGAAAAGTATTTACTGATTCAGTATTTCTGGAATGCTTTATCTTCTATTATTTCTCCTTCAATTCTAGACCAAATACATAACATAGCCATTCTATACTAAGCCATATCTTCATAACTTACTACTACTTGTTGCACAGTTAAGCCAGTATCATCAGCAGCTTCTTCTAACACATGCTGACTGAAACACCAGTCACCCCAGCTCTGAATAGAGTACTTAAATGGGAAGTCTGAGCAACACTAAATGCTTTCCCTAACCTGTCCAGCGACGTCGGAAGCTCGATCACAGCTACAACAGCTCAAGGCCCACGCTCTGTAAGGATGGCTTTCCAGAAAGCAAAATGGAGCTCACTGCGTGGGTGGAAAGGACTAGGTCGGAGAGAGGTGTGGCTATAATAGGCACTTATTTGGCTGGGGGGGAGGTGTGACGACCAATCTACGCGCATGGGCCAGGAAAGATTCCAGTTTCACCTGATATTTCCCATAAGGCTTCCAGGAATCTTCGATACGTTCTATCGCAAAATATTCCTGAACCGGGTGGAGGATTCAGGACCCACGCAGGACACTGTCACGGTATCATATAAGTTCATACGTGTAGTTGTGTGGGCGGCATACCGTCAGTTTGAATATAGTTATTCCACTACACAGGAATGATGAGTCTCTTCAGCAAGTTGGTGTGGTTTTGGGTGGAACACTCATTTGCATATAAAGTATTATTCCCAAGCTAATATATTCATAGCTACTATAGTAGCTAGTCATAATATATCGTATTTCACTCAGTTTTTACGTGTCTTATATACAATTATATATGTAAGTGTTTATAGCTGCATACTGATTAGCCTACGGTTGACTCTGCTGTAGCTAAGCAAAATGTAATAATTACCTGAATGTTTTATATTAATAATGAATATAGCTGCATAAGAGAAACTAGCTATATCTAATTATAGTCAGACAGAATTTTAGGGGATTTTTTTTTCTATGCTTAGCTAACACTTATTTTCCAAGAATTTTTATGTTGATTGTTTTTGTAGTTAGGTATTTAATTTATAAACTGGGATAATTGTGCAGTAACTAGTAGTTGTACACATTTATCCAATTCTTATAAATATCAAATAGCTACCTGACAACAAAAACAATTAATCATAAAATTTCGTGAAATATGTATGAGCAAATCACACCTCTATTTGTTCCCTCAACCATCTCAAATAGAAAATAGCTATGGCTTATCATTCTTAACGCAAACACATCTAATTTCAACATTCTTGCGTTGAAGTGTGAACCTCCTATTGTGAATAAGCACGAGTCTCTTTTATTACCGCAAATGTTGCATCCTTTGATTAGGTGTGGTCCTAGCTTTCATGACTATTTGATATAACTTCATTGTTCCCACCTCTTTATTTGCAGCTTGACATAACCAATGTTCTGTCATATAATGCAGTGCATAATATTTGGAGCAAACAACCTCCGTTTTGTGAACCAATGGCCTGGTCACACAAATTGGTTAGGAGATTCTACTATTTTTTCTCCCAGGTAAGTAGTCTTAATTATTCCTTGTATTGAAGAGACCTGTCCATTATTAATTATTATTGCAGTTGGCTAAGTTTGATAAAAAAAATATGATTCATAATTACTAATGTAAAATTCCACTTCCTCAATTATAAGCTTGGGACTGTAATCGTTTCCTGTACTATTTGGTACCATAAATACTCAATCTCAAAGCCTATATTGAGTGAGAAAGGAGAAATTTGAGTGAAAAAGGAGAGATTTGAGTGAGAAAGGAGCGATTAGAGAGAGAAAGGAGAGATTAGAGTGAGAAAGTAGGGATTTGAGTGAGATAGGAGAGATTTGAAGGAGAGGTTTGAGTGAGAAAGGAGAGACTTGAGACTTGAGTGAGAGAGGAGGGATTTGAGTGAGAAAGGAGGGATTTGAGTGAGAAGAGAGGTGCCTGGTAGAAGACATAGAATTTGAGTGAGATGAGAGGACCACTAAGCTGTGCAGTGAACTGAAGCCATAGATGTGCACAATACTAACCACTGGAACATAGTCATACATCCAATACATAGGGATTGGAAATAATTGGCATAATTTTGAGTGAGAAAGGAGAGATTACAGTGAGAAAGGAGGGATTTGGTTGAGCAAGGAGGGATTAGAGTGAGAAAGGAGGGATTTGAGAGAGAAAGGAGCGATTAGAGTGAGAAAGGAGAGATTTGAGTGAGAAAGGAGGGATTTGGTTGAGAAAGGAGCGATTAGAGTGAGAAAAGAGAGATTTGAGTGAGAAAGGAGGGATTAGAGTGAGAATGGAGGGATTTGAGTGAGAAAGGAGAGATTTGAGTGAGAAAGGA
>WLWD01001296.1_pt1 | contig 30905 bp, 20 predicted proteins | sample 6712731 | NCBI WGS metagenome assembly WLWD01 (sample SAMN12718690, study PRJNA576275) | sponge metagenome | isolation source: marine sponge | host: Mycale hentscheli | place: New Zealand: South Island, Marlborough, Capsize Point | collected 2014-11-01
AATGGAAATGTTACCAGGAAGTTGTAATTGAAGATGAGATAATGCCCTGTGTAAGACGGTGTCTGAAGACACTGTGTTACATGTTGGTTACCTTGAGGGTCACATGTTTAAATTCACTGTAAGCTACAACTTATCTTGTGTTAACTGCCACAGTGCCATGATCGAGTTCATCAAGTTCCACTTGAGAGTGTTCTTGGAGGATGGAGAGTTGGAGTCTATGACGCAATCACGTGTAAGTCACAGAAAGTGGGTGGGTTAAGCTAGAGGGTGTAGTTGTAGACCTGAGTGTGCCAATTTAATTTAATTTAATTTATTTATTTATTTATTTTTTGTCTTTTGACATCTTCTCATTATCTCCTTCCCTCCCTCCTCTTTTCTTTCTTTGAAACTAGGATGAACTTCTAGAAGACAGTAAGGAGCTCTTGAAAGTGAACACTGAACTCAAACAGGATTTGCATGACTTGGAGTGAGTAGATTGGATGGGGTTTTGCCATTGAAGATTGAACTAATAGATTAGTTTGCACAATTTTTTTTTCCATTTAAACTCTGCCATGCAGTAATTACATCAGAAATTAGTGGTCTATTCCAGGCAAATTATGTAACATTATTCAGTATCTGTATACAGCCTCCAGTCTAAGGGCGGTTATGGAATAGTGGTTACATGATACACTTGTTTCAGCGGCCAATTTTAGCTGCTGCTCATTGTTATTTTGATGTGAAATTGTCATTTAATAAATTAGCTATTATATTTTTTACAATGTATAATGATTACAAAGACAGTCAGTCACCTGTTTATTAAGTTACTTGCAAAGATTGGTTAACATTTTTCTTCTTGATCTCCTTACACTAAACTAAATAGTTTATGTGTTCATTTTATACTATGTATATTTTAGGAAGAAGCGTCGTGAAGAACACGATGAAGAAGAAGAGGTAAAGTCTAAGTGTTGCTGGTCTCTAAATACAAACTATAGGATGTGAGAGTAGTGCTGTGTGTGTGTGTGTGTGTGACAGTTGAAGAAGAATATAGTGGGTCAGGGGCAGGCCATGCAAGAGAAAAGAAACACAGAGGTGAGAGTTCATCGGTCCTAGTCACAAGTGATAGTTACACAGTGGCCTTACACTCGCCCTATTATTCGTCTCAGGAGTATCTGCAGAACCAGTTAATGGCAGTGAGCGAAGAAAAAAAGATGAGTGAAGAGCGTCTGGTGAGTTTTATGGTTGGGAATACATCATTTAGTTTATCTGTTTCTTTGTGCATACGCGGATCCAAACAGTCTTCAATGTCTGTCTGCATTTTCTAATCTGTTTTGGTATTCATTTTTGTATGTATGTATGTATGTATGTATGTTAGCTGAACAGCTCTGTACTGAACAACCAGAATAATATTATCTGTTTGAGAAACTACAGCTTTAAATTGTATTTATTCTACCAAAATAACCTCACAATCTGTATTTATTTGTGTGTTTAGGCTGGCCTGTCAGAGGAGCTGGAGAAGGCTTGTATGAGATTGGATACTCTCTCTAGGAAAGTGGTCACTTCACCAGATAAGCTGAAAGCGGTAAACCATTTTCTCTTCCATGTGTCACCGGTAGAGGGGCTTGTGTTAAATTAATGCAAGTGAAGGGGTTGAGGTTGCTATGGAGGGAGAGTTAGTAGGAGGGAGAATTGGTAGCAGAGACTTTGGGTCACATGGTGTTACGATAGCTTGTGTGTTAAACGTGTTCTTTAGAATCTTGCTAGACTGCGGAGAGACTGTACAGAAGTGATGGCGTTCTCGCGGGAAACTGAGGCCACTCAGCGGATGTGGGAGTCTCTGGCATCACAGGCCAAACAGTTGCCTAATGTGTGTATGTGTGTGTGTGTGTGTGATGGTGACTGTGTGTAATAACTGTGTAATGTGCAGGGTGTATTACTGTCTCTGGAACAAAATTTTGATATGCTTACGACGAAAGTGGAGAAAAAGAAGTGAGATACAAATATTTGATTTTAACAAGCTATTGTTACTTTGTGTGTGTGTGTGTGTGTGTGAAGTGCACTAGCTATGGAGTACGATACTGCAGAGGAGCAGACAGGGAGTTTGAACAGACTACTCAGAGAAATGAAAAAGAAGCATTTGGTATGCAGAGACAATAAAATGTTTTTTGAATAATAATCAATTTGATAGAGGTTATTAGTCCAGCATAAGCAGGCTGAATGAACAAATTAAACAGTCAACTAGCTACAGGTGAAATATAATAGAAACAGGAACATTCAATAGAATTTATTATAACTAAGAAATGATGAAAAATTTGACACACATTGGCAACTCAACAATGAATGCTGATAGCAAAAATTGAAAGAAAAAAACAACAACTGAAGATATATGTACTACATCTAAGATGAATAATAAATAGATTCATATTAATAAACTAGTTGGCATATAAAGTTAGCCTGTACACCATTTACCATCCAAGCCCCCAATAGTTTGTTGTAGTTAATCTGAATTTCGCTTCCAGTACCACTCTTTCTGGTTTACTGCCACTATTTTTGTTGTTGTTGTTGTTGTTGCTGTTGCTATTGTTGTTGTGGTATGTACTTGTACTATATGCATTTCTCAGAAACTGCTTCAATTCATGAAGCTTCATGAGGAGGAGAAGGACAGGCTAGCCTGCCAAAATGCCACTATCTCTCATTCCAGAGCTTCTGAAGACTGCCAGAAGTGAGTGGAACTCATTGCCTCTTCCCTGTTGTTGTTTTTTGTTTTGTTTTTTTGTTTTTTTGTGTGTGTGATGGTTTGGTGTCTTTGTGCAGAGAGATATTAAAGCTCAAAAAGGAGATAGAAGACAGGTTGCAGACTGATAAACAATTCACAGAAATGGCTGCTACCACAGAGATGCAGGTAAGAAGTGTGTTACCATGTACTGCAGATTTTGCTAATTTTCAGTATCAAGAATATATCGTGAAGCCAGAATCACAACCAGTTTGTTTGTTTTGTTGTTGTTGTTGTTTTTGCATACTGGGGGATATTAATTGGGAGGAGGGGGGGGGGGGGGGGGGGGGGTGGAAGGGGAGGTGTGGATGATCGGGCTGCATTTTTTTAGGCGTGGTGATTCTCCTCAATAGAAATCCTTATCCGACATTTTGACTTTGCGAACTAAAACTAGCATATTTTGCATGTTCTTCAGCCACAGTTTTGACTTACATATAACATACTCTCTCATCCTCCACCCTGTTTTTGCCTCGCCTAAATCCTTTTCTGTACTTAGCCGCTTATGATTATGATTTTTTTTTTTTGTCCCCGATGTCTGGTATATAATAGCACCTTGAAAATGTTGTCGAGATACAGAAAGCATCCATGGAATTGAAATATGATTCAACAATTAGAGCAGCCCGGAGTTGTGGAATTGATTTTTTTAAATTAAATTAATTGATGTTTTTTGGTTGTTTGTTTTTGGTTTTTGTTTTTTGTTTTGTTTTTTTTTCCAATGTGTATAGTACCACAGCAGATCAACTGAAACTTCGAGGGACTATTGGCTCTTGGGTGCATCGACGACGAGAACTCATTCCTGTACTCTTACATAAACTCATTCATGCACTCCTTATTAGATTTGTTGTAGAAAGCACATCAATTTGTGTCCCCATGATTTTGATATAGCCAAGGATTTGATGGAATTATGTTCTAAAACAAACTTTCATCAAAATAGCTGTTTTTTTTTTTTTTTTTGTAATGATTATACCTCAGGTGACCCCTGAAGAGGACGGCAAGAAGTCGAAACGTCCGGAAGTAGAACAAGAAAGTTTGCTTTTAATTATAATTTAATGTCAGAATTATTTCAGCCGTGAATGACTGATCATTTGGGTTGTGGAGTCCGTTACATTACATCTGAACTAAGTTGTCAAGCCGAGACCCAGCCTATAACATATTTTGTTTATGGACGACGTTATGTGCAGAACGGCTGACCCTCACCTTTGACCTATAGAGCGCGGCCGATCAAACAAACTTTGAACCTTAAGCACGCGCGCATGCGCAAATGGACGACCATTGACCATTGCTGCAGGACTCACCGTTGCTGCTTCTCTGAGCCAACAGACCCACCTCAATCATGCTGAAGTACATGATAACTTGGAAAAATAGCTGTGGGTACACATCAATATTTTGCAACTGTAGTTTTTTAAATAATAATAGCTACTTGTTCACACAACAATCAAAGGGTGTGGCTTCAATTTTGGACGTGACTGCTTATTCTAAAAGTTGAAGCTAATGTTATACTGTGTGACACATATTCTTAAGTCGACAGACCACAACTCCATAAAGTTCATGGAGCATGCATCTCACTCGCCTCCTCCGCATCTCCTCTCCCCCCCCCACCCATATTTGTTCATAGAATGTTTCTCCAATTTTGTTAGAATAAATCATAGCATTGTATTACTAGTTACATACAACTTCAGTACGATCAACGTGACGACTCAAGGCAGCACTAAGAGGTCACTAACTGAAGGAACCTTGATGTTAGTTAGTCAACTTTATTCTGAAATTAAGGCAGACTGCTCGTAAGCTAGTATAACATTCCCAATGCCATTGACAAAATACTAATGAACTATTCCATAAAAATAAAATACTGTAAATTTCCAGTATGAAGACGCTTTTAAAGAGTTGGATTATGACAGTGTCAGTGATAGGTTTAATTGTCCTCAATACTCCAGTGGATTTTCCTTCAAACAAGGATTGAATTGTCACTGGAAACGTCCACAGCAATTCCTTGGACACTCTTTCATCTCCAACCTGTAACAAAGAAGGGAAAGTAATCACATGTTACCAAAGGTCCAGTGCTCCTTTCAGGAACACAATGCTGTTTTCACTACAGTACAGTACAGCAGTTGATGTTACACTGCTTATCTCTACTCGATAAAGAACTCAATAATAACCTTTATAGGAATGCTTAATTAGAAAACTAAAATATACATTATGAATGTAAGAACGTAAAAAAACAACAACAAGAAAAGTACCTCTTACTAAGATGAGTGAAAGAGACCACAATGGCACTTTATATACTGTACACATATGTATATGTAAGTGTATACAATATATGAGTTTGTAAGCGAGGAAGCCCGGTGTGATGAGCCCCACAACAAAAACTTTAATTTGTACAGACATAGCAGCAAAAGCTCTACAATTTACTCATGGGTTGATACACAATTTGTAATAATTGAAACTATAATTTCTCAATGATTTACATGCCACAGTTGTTCATGTATGTGCATGTGATACAGAGAGTACTTATGATTGCAACATTGTGCTCGCATCTATCAGGGGAATCCTGTACAAATGGCATCAAAATGTTGGATGGCTTCACTAGACTTTGCTCTAGTTACAAAAAAGGGGTGTTGCTTGCCAGTCAGAAGGCATTCAGATGGACTCCTTTTGTTACAAACAATGTAAAAGTAGTAAATTTAAGAGCAAATGCAAACAGTGGTGTAGGAAGATGATTCGGTATGGGTGGGCTCGAAGGGCAAGTTTTTATTTTGTGGTTTGCAGGTGTTCATGCGAGAAATCACATTGATCCTGGCATACACGCACTACACTAACAGAGTAACTATAGTGCAGTGAAGACCCACTAGTGGGTATGGTAACGTCAGAGTTCCAGTTAAGAACAGTAAATGACAGTGTTGAGGTGATAAATATAAACAAAAAACAAATCATCGACGATGCACGACGGTACACGAAAATAAGAACAAATGAGCATGCGTGAATACTAATGATGAAATAAAGTGTAATGTTATAGTTGTTCTGGCAGTCAGAGAAAACATGAAAGTTTGAGAAAACATTAAGTTGTTGGCTTCACATAGGGTACTAACTGTTGTGGAAAAAGCCCCCCTATCATCACGTCGTAATTATGTGAGCAAATAATTTCTTGCAATTTGAGAGAGTTTTGCTTAATCCTGAGAATTTAACAGAGAGCAAAATCAAGATAGATTGCAAAAGATTCTACTAAACTTTTCTAAGCAGTACGAAATATCAGAACCATCTTTACATAAATATTTCGAAGAATACTACATATGTTGCACTTGTAATACGTAACTTTGTTGCTCAACAATGTAATACACGTGTACATTACATGTTATTTCACAAAATGGGAAATGTGCTAGAAAGATTGGCCTTGCTGATGTAGATACAAGCATGCATATTGAAAGACATGTTTGCAGTAACATTTTTAACACATGGTGGAATTTTGCTTCCATCAGCTCAAGATTCATGAATGGCAAAGTAAACAAAATAGTTGATGGTCTCTTTCATATTTTGATGCACACATTCTCCCACTAACTAACAAAAGAACTGATTTGCCTTATTGGTATGGTTGCCTGGTGTCATCCTCCTAAACTACACATTGGCAGTCTGTGCTGATGTGAGCCCATGGTCATGTGTGCGCATGCTCCTTGCGTGAGGCAGTGGTATGACCCTGGACCCACCCCCCTGTGTGGCCTTGGGGGTGAGAGACTCAGCAGGTCAGTGGCAATTAGCGTTAATTGCCCTGCATTGCTGGAGTCCCCCCAAAGGGCTGCAGGAGGTGGCCTATACCCCCAAGGCTATAAGTGATAGGTTAGGAAAGGGGGTTGACAGCTCTCTTACCAATGGTAGTAGGCTGTATACCTGTAAGTACAGACAAGCATACACATTGAGAACGGCATACACATTGAGAACTGAGCATTATGATAAGAGTACTGCTGAACTGCCCATGACCCCCAACCTTCTCCCTCTCACTGGCTTTGGGATGGTGTGGCCATCCAATGACTACGTATTGGTTCCTCGGAGAAGGGAGTGGTGCCACTGACCTTGGAGCTGTGATCAGCGCCTGGTACCTGGATGACTCCAGCCACCATGTCTGTCTCGGGTAACCCGAGTGGGCACAGCTTCAGTAAACCAGGACTGGTGAGTTCTGTATACTCCTATCTCACCTGCTTTCACTGCACACTGGAGTCTAAGTAGACTCCAGGAACACAACCTGGGTAGTGGTTGTCGAGTAAGGGGAGAGTGCCCCCAGCAGTCGTTAATAAGTGAGGGACCACATGCCCAGGTAAGAAGACCTGAGCAAGGGCAGAGTGTACGTATCACACTTAGTAATTAGCTGAAGGGCTGCTTGCCCTAACAGCAGTGAGGGGCAGTACGCAGTAGTATTAGAAGTTGAATGAAGGGCAGCCTGCCCTGGACAGCTACGTTAAGGTGGTCTGTCCGACTGTCACACCACTACCGGGTGGAGAATCTAACCTCACATGCTAACAGTACCATAACTCCTCTCTACACCACTCTTGCCATATAGTCAAGTGGCTTGTGACTCCAAGATTTGCTCCTATAAATGCGAGTGAGACACTCTCAGGGGTAACACAATTGAAAATTGGGGATGTTTGTTTGTAATTATGTGTGGACGTACGTATGTCATTTGTACTTTGACCCTCGCATATTTTTGTGTTCGCTCCGTGTTCGACCCCATCCCAAACTTCACTAAAAGGAATCCTCCGGTTTAGCGATCATTACCAGTATCACCCTAGAAAGCGAATTATTTACCAATTTGAATTCTTTAGCGGGTGCAGTTAAAACTCAAAAACTTGTGGGAGCTCCATTTCTATTTGAGTTAGTGGCGGTGGTAAGTTAATACGCTATTTGTCAGTTATAAGCCGTATGCAACAGTGTTTACTTGAAAATTCATTGCTCCACTAGACTAACCACGAAGGTTAAGTCTTGCGTAGGTATGTCAGTTGTGTGAAAGTATTGTGTATTACAACTACTAAGAATATCCCTCCCCTGTTGCATTATCTGCTCCACATCCCTATTCACATGGAACTTCAAAAGTTGGCATTAGCTATTAATAGTAACAGTCGGTGTGCCTGGTGGAGGCAGCAACAGTCGGTGTGCCTGGTGGAGGCAGCAACAGACACAAGTGAGAAGGAACATGTCCTGATCGCGTGACGGGGTAATTGAGTGAGTGCCATGCAGATGCATATGTGAGCCTGAGAACAGATAGGCAGTGAGTCTGAGAATACATCAGTGAGCCCTAGAATACATAGGCAGTGAGCCTGAGACTAGATAGGCAGTGAACATGAGAATACATAGGCAGTGAGCCTGAGAATAGATAGGCAGTGAGCCTGAGAATACATAGGTAGTGAGCCTGAGAATAGATAGGCTGTGAACCTGAGAATACATAGGTAGTGAGCCTGAGAATAGATAGGCTGTGAACCTGAGAATACATAGGTAGTGAGCCTGAGAATAGATAGGCTGTGAACATGAGAATACATAGGCAGTGAGCCTGAGACTAGATAGGCAGTGAACATGAGAATACATAGGCAGTGAGCCTGAGAATAGATAGGCTGTGAACATGAGAATACATAGGCAGTGAGCCTGAGACTAGATAGGCAGTGAACATGAGAATACATAGGCAGTGAGCCTGAGAATAGATAGGCTGTGAACATGAGAATACATAGGCAGTGAGCCTGAGACTAGATAGGCAGTGAACATGAGAATACATAGGCAGTGAGCCTGAGAATAGATAGGCTGTGAACATGAGAATACATAGGCAGTGAGCCTGAGACTAGATAGGCAGTGAACATGAGAATACATAGGCAGTGAGCCTGAGAATAGATAGGCTGTGAACATGAGAATACATAGGCAGTGAGCCTGAGACTAGATAGGCAGTGAACATGAGAATACATAGGCAGTGAGCCTGAGAATAGATAGGCTGTGAACATGAGAATACATAGGCAGTGAGCCTGAGACTAGATAGGCAGTGAACATGAGAATACATAGGCAGTGAGCCTGAGAATAGATAGGCTGTGAACATGAGAATACATAGGTAGTGAGCCTGAGACTAGATAGGCAGTGAACATGAGAATACATAGGCAGTGAGCCTGAGACTAGATAGGCTGTGAACATGAGAATACATAGGTAGTGAGCCTGAGAATAGATAGGCTGTGAACCTGAGAATACATAGGCAGTGAGCCTGAGAATAGATAGGCTGTGAACATGAGAATACATAGGCAGTGAGCCTGAGACTAGATAGGCAGTGAACATGAGAATACATAGGTAGTGAGCCTGAGAATAGATAGGCTGTGAACATGAGAATACATAGGTAGTGAGCCTGAGAATACATAGGCTGTGAACCTGAGAATACATAGGCAGTGAGTCTAAGAATACATAAGCAGTGAGCCTGAGAATGTATAGGCAGTGAGCCTGAGAATACATAGGCAGTGAGTCTAAGAATACATAGGCAGTGAGTCTAAGAATACATAGGCAGTGAGCCTGAGAATACATAGGCAGTGAGCCTGAGAATAGATAGGCAGTGAACCTGAGAATACATAGGCAGTGAGCCTGAGAATAGATAGGTAGTGAGCCTGAGAATACATAGGCAGTGAGCCTGAGAATAGATAGGCAGTGAACCTGAGAATACATAGGCAGTGAGCCTGAGAATACATAGGCAGTGAGCCTGAGAATAGATAGGCAGTGAACCTGAGAATACATAGGCAGTGAGCCTGAGAATACATAGGCAGTGAGCCTGAGAATACATAGGTAGTGAGCCTGAGAATAGATAGGCAGTGAACCTGAGAATACATAGGCAGTGAGCCTGAGAATACATAGGCAGTGAGCCTGAGAATACATAGGCAGTGAGCCTGAGAATACATAGGCAGTGAGCCTGAGAATACATAGGCAGTGAGCCTGAGACTAGATAGGCAGTGAACCTGAGAATACATAGGCAGTGAGCCTGAGAATACATAGGCAGTGAGCCTGAGAACACATAGGCAGTGAGCCTGAGAATACATAGGCAGTGAGCCTGAGAATACATAGGCAGTGAGCCTGAGAATACATAGGCAGTGAGCCTGAGAGTACATAGGCAGTGAGCCTGAGAATACATAGGCAGTGAGCCTGAGAATACATAGGCAGTGAGCCTAAGAATACATAGGCAGTGAGCCTGAGAATACATAGGCAGTGAGCCTGAGAATACATAGGCAGTGAGCCTAACAATACATAGGCAGTGAGCCTGAGACCAGATAGACAGCAAGACTGAGAATACATAGGTAGTGAGCCTGAGACAAGATAGGCAGTAAGCCTATGAATAGATATATAGGCAGCGAACCTGAGAATACATAGAAAGTGAGTCTGAGAATACCTAGGCAGCAAGTTTGAGAAAACATAGGCAGCAAGCCTGATAGTGCATGCAAAAATAGATATGCCCTGGGGCTCAGTGCAAGATTAAGTAGGTAAGTCTGATAGTGCAAGATTGGATGGCAGTGAGTGTGAGAGTGCACAGATAGAGTATGACGATGTGCAACTAGTTGGCAGCAAGTCTGAGTGTGAGGATGGGTAAGAATAAGAACAAATACTACTCATTGGTGGTGGGTGAGTCTGGCTGTGGCAAGGCAGCACACTGAGTGCGAGATAGGTGGCGAACCTGATAGTTGAAACTAGATATCTGGATGTGGGACTAGATAGGTGGCTAGAATGAGAATTGATAGGCAGTGAGCCCGAGAGTGCGCACGAATACATTGGTGAGCTAGAGAGCAAGAATGCTTTAACAGCATTGGGTGTGAAAACAGATAGACAGTAACATGCGTGTGAGAATAGATAGAAAGTGAGCCTGATAGTGTGAGAATAGACAGGCAGCGAGCCTGAGTGAGAATGAGAATAGATATGCAGCGAGCCTGTGTGAGAGTGAGACTAGACAGGCAGCGAGCCTGAGTGAGAGTGAGAATAGATAGGCAGTGAGCCTGAGTGAGAGTGAGAATAGATAGGCAGCGAGCCTGAGTGAGAGTGAGAATAGATAGGCAGCGAGCCTGAGTGAGAGTGAGAATAGACATGCAGCGAGCCTGAGTGAGAGTGAGAATAGATAAGCAGTTAGCCTGATAGTGAGAGAATAGACAGGCAGCGAGCCTGATGGAGTGAGAATAGATAGGCAGCGAGCCTGAGTGAGTGAGAATAGACAGGCAGCGAGCCTGAGTGAGAGTGAGAGAATAGATGACAGCAAGCCTGCGAGTGAGAGTAGACATGCAGTAAGCCTGATAGTGAGAGAATATGAGCCTAATAGCGTAAGACTAGACAGGCAGTGAGCCTGAGAATGACGGCCATGAGCCTGATAGTGCAAGAATACACAGGCAGTGAGCCTGAGAGTAAGAAAATAGAGACAGGCAGCGAATATGATAGTGTGAGAATAAGTCCAGTATCAATAGCGTGAAGGGCAGTGTGTCCTGCATAGACACTATTAAAGGGCCCCTGGTGGACTGTCACACCTCTAGTAAAAATCTAACTACAATATGCACTAGAACCTCCTACCTATGCTCTATATAATGCCACACTGGCCATAGTGTAGTGTGGCTTATGAGACCTAACACACATCCAGCACTAGTTCATTCTCTAATCTCTCTCATCATGTAACCCCTATTTTCTCCACCTCCCTTCTCATGTAACACTCACATCAGCATAAATCTCAATTACAGCATGCACCTGACTGATTCAGGAGTTTCTATGCTTTCGAGAAAACTGATCACTTTGACAGAGCCAATCTTGGCAATACCGTGAGAGGGTCTGGCCATTACTAAATACTGCAGATCCATTACTAAATACTGCAGATAGTTACTAATATGCAATGGACAATGATGATCATAAATTGTTGCATGAAGGTTAGAATAAGAAGAGTGGGAGCCGGCTATGCACCCCACACCTGTAACGAAGCCTATGCCTGACCATAATGAGGGTTGGCAGCATGCTCTCGTGATTTAAAGATAGCGACTGTGGGTAGAGTAACAGCATCAGAACTAGAGTCCAACTCTTAACCTAACTGCACTAGTTAAGCAAGGCAAATGGACCGGCAGCATGCCCATGTATTATCGAGCCATAGAACTCCTGTTTTTGGCCGATTACATCTGTAAGTATCTATTGTGTATGAAAGGCCATAAGCCGGGTACTGATGATTTCACAATGAGGTGGTGGCTTGATGATGTAGATCCTATATATCCAACCTAGCTAAGAAAGCTAATTATTTAGAGTATCTTAGGGGTTTTACCCACACTAATTAAGCCACAATTAACTACGTGATGAGAGTTAGTTAACGGAGATGTAGCCCACCATCACATCACCCGAACCCAGGTAAAGGTCAGCAGAGGACCTGCAAATACTGCGACCATGCGGCTAAGTGGTCACATGTGGTGTGTCACATGTGGAGCAATGGCACCCGGGCACAATTACATTAGTCCTGATAGCCACTGTTCTCAGTGCTTGTAGCCTAAGCCTAGCCGCTACCTGTTACTGCCTTGCCAAAATGGCTGATTCACCCACACTACTAGCTCTCAAGGATGACTGCTCATCAGTGGTAGTTTGTTTGTTTTTAATAGTAAGGGGCTGGAGATATACTGTCTGTAATAGCAAATTTTTCTCGTTCTAACAGCCAATAATTACTTCAGCCGAGAATGACTGACTACTCACTGAGATTGTCAACATCTTGCGATAGTACTGGTCTCATATACTGATTACATAACTTGACATACACATTACATGTATATTTATTGTCACACAAACACTTGTGTCCTAGGTGACCACAACAAGCTAGCCAGAGCCACTAACTGCTGTGAGTGTTGGTGATACATTCTAGCAATGTAGACCTATTGGAACCAATACTTCCTTATATTACAAACACACTCTAGAGAACACTCACTTGCCATCATTACAGCAGTATCAGGTAACTCCATGATCATATGTTGACACTTCTTGAGCCATCATTCACAGCTGGTCTAAGTCAGAGACATCGAAAGCAGCTCCACCCACTCCATCCCACTACAAAGAAAAGCAATAGAAAAAGAAAACACACTGAAGTGAATAAATGCAATCATGAAATTTCAACTCATATTCTGCAAGCTAATCCCACCAAGAAATTGTTAGAAACAATTCGAGAGGTATAGAGCCACAGGGAAGACATCTCAGCTCTATCTAAATGATAGACCTTATAATAAATAAAAATGCATTATCCTAAATTAGATAAACTTAGCGGAAGATATAGAGAATGCAACAGTTGCAAATCCCCGATGTGTGGACAGTGTATATTTCACATGGGCCTCAATTTGGTGGACCAGCATAAAGGAAAAAAATTTGCATTCATTGAAAATATCATATAAGAAATTGAACATCTGAATAATTCAATATTATCCAGGAAATCCCATCATATTGAACTACTGCACACTAACCACTGTCACTACGATAAATTTATCTCTAGCCAACTCTCAGATACACTTCTGAGGATCTCATGATTGATACTGATTGTAGACATGTTCAATACACCCTATTATCCCTACTATCATTAGGGCTCTTCCGGCTTTTCACCCAGGGGGGATCTAAGTTAGACAGCAATCGATATTTTAAATTAATCGTGCATTATACTTTATAAGATGTAATTCTGTACCAAGACTTAGAATAAAATATTACCCCCATTCTCTTTTTTTTTGTGTGTGTGTATTATTTATTTTTCCTACTAAGCCTTATACCTTAGCCACTTTCATCATGTTACCACTGTTAATAACAACAACACAATCTCACTAAGTACTATGGAGGTTGGGGGGGGGAGGAATTTTATTAGGTACAGTGGCTGAGTGTTTACTGTCATGCTTGTAATCACAAAAAATCTTACCTGCCGATGACATGGAAGATATATATAGATAAGAAAACCAAAAAGGAACATGTTTTGACTTTGTTCATGTTAAGTTGTTGAATGTGCTTCATTATTACCTTTCATAATGTTTTCAGTAGGTAACAAATTAAACAATTTCTAAATTTAATAGTACGGTGCGAAATTGCCCATTACAATGTATGGGGAAAATAGCTGTTCAATTGAAATCGCACGGGGAAATGAAATAGTGCGTAACTAAGTGAAATAGCACGTAACTAAGTGAAATAGCACGGAAACTAAGTGAAATACCACAGCTGCTAAGTGAAATAGTACAGATACGTGTGCATGCGTGCAGCATTAACCTTGAAAACGTACAGTTCGAGAGATTCTAGTTGGAGACAATGTCATTGTGTACCACAGAAGCTCTACCCATATTAGATGGAATTTTTTCAACATTTTAGGATGAGTTGTAGGCTGAACACGAAATTCCAGAGGAAGCTAATGCTGAAATACGAAGATAGTGAGTGACTGATACAGTGTAGCTACAAGTGCAAATGATAAAAAAAAAAAAGCTGGCCTACTATTAGCGAGTGATAGCACGTGTAACCTGTGCTATTAGGGATCAATAGCACTCATAAAGCATTCAAAATAGCACTCTCCGAGTACAATTTCAATTGCTTTACGAGTGTTATTGATCCCTAATAGCATGGTTACCCATGCTATTGTACTCACACTAGTAATATAAATGGTATTCGATAACCCACACTTCAGCAATGAATTGGCAGCAGAAATGATTAGTTCAGACAGTTACATGCTTTACAAGAGGGGGAGGGGAGAGGTGCTTAAAGAAAACTCTGTTTTTTTTGTCATTGCAAATAATCTGTCATTCGCCATAGCTCTACATGCAATTCATTAGCTATCTATTCTATACACATCAGAGTATTTAGTACACTTACTTGTTATCACACAGCATAAGTGAATTCCTTCCGTTGTAGTCCTCTCTTCCGTTATCATCACTCACCAGTAGCACAAAATGCAACCTAGCCAACAACGAGCAACTAACCACGAGCAACCAACCACCACACCTACTTCAATCTTGCAGGGTCACCGAGGACAACTTCCACAGAGGTCGAAGGTGAAAGCTGGCACCAAGAGCGCGCGCAAAGACATTGCGTGAGGTCAAAGGTGAGGGTCAGCCGTTCTGCACATAACGTCTTTCTTATTGGACAGTACGGCGTGTAAACTGCTTGTTCAAAATGTATTGGAAAAATCACTATAACTAAGTGAAATAGCAGATAAGAGTAAGTGCGCAAGCATGTAGCTCTAGCCTTGGAATTGTACAGTTGTAGTTACTAGTTGGAAACTTTAGCACAGAAGCTATATTGTTATACAGATTAGGAGGAGCCATGCACTATACATGCGTAGCCACACTGTAAATGATCTTTAGCTTACAGTAGTCTCGTGCAGTTTTTATAAAGCTGGCCTACTATTAGCGTATGATAGCATGGGTAACCGTGCAAATCGGAGTGCTATTTCAATAGCTTTGCGAGCGCTACTGATCCTTAATAGAACAGACCCGTGCTGCTATCACTTGCTAATAGTAGGCCAGCTTCTTTTTTTTAAATCGTTTGCAGTGTATAGCTACGTTAGATAATGCACTTACTATCTGTATATTTGAGGTTTAACTTTCTCAGATACTACTTCCCGATGGCTCCATTCCTATAATCTGTTGAAAAAAAATCCGTTGCTTGTGCTATTAATAGCTATCGAATCGCACGCACCATTTAATAAGTGCATTACATCACACTTTGTAAAGAATATATGTAATGTAGCAAGCGTTATTCATGCGAATATGAGAGCGAAATTTTGTATCCAAGGAGCTGAATGATTTATTAGGTCAGACTAGGCCAGAAACAGCAGAGAATTCATGCGCAGGTCCAGCACGATTGAACCTGTGATGATATTCCAGAAGTTATATGTGGGGTGTGGCTAAAATATTTACTTCCGGTCATTCTAAAGTGGGGTTCGACCGAACCCCTGGAACCCCCCCTGGCTATGGGTATGTCAGGGGTAGTGCTTCTATTACCGCTAGCACTTCTACCAGGGCTAGCACTTCTATCATGGCTGAGTAGCCAGACCCTACCAATCGCTACACGGAAAAGAGTCTGGTAGACTACATCGAGCAATTTGTTCTTGCTTAGTCAGCAAGTGGTTAACTGTGGTTCAATTAGTTGGGTGTACATCGCTAAATGTTAGCGCAGTAGCTAAAGTAAGTTTAGAATTGATTTTCCAAAGCATAACACTTTGTAAACTAGCTATGGGTGCCACAAAAACATCTCTGTTTGAAAATACTCGATATTAATTATGCAAAAATTATTTCAGAAAGAATCAAGCTTTTACAATGGCCTGAAATAAGTACATGCAACAGGTAGGACACACATCAATGTCCAATTAAATAAGTACATGCAACATGTAGGATACACATCAATGTCCAATTGCAAATTCACATTGTTTTTTTATGATGATCAAAATAATTAAAAAAATTAATGCCAAATTTAACTTTGCAAAGTTAATGTTTATAAAGGAGAGAGATTATACATACACTCTCTAGGTAAGGTAGACTTTATAACTTTTAAATAATACAATTTCTGAGAAAATCATCAAGTGCAATTGCAGATAGGATTCAAGTTTTTTTGAGGTGAAAATAAAGACGACAACAACCAAATCTGCAATTGTTATCAACAGAATAAATAGCTAATAATGAGAAAAGAAAAGTTAACTATCACATGAGCTACCACAATGTCAGAGCGGAGTACACTGAAGTCCAGTATCTCTACACTTGCACTTCTTGGAACATAAGGGAAGTGTTTGGCAGCCACACTTAATAAGCTCGTGGCAAGCACTCGCAATTTCAGGAAGAAGAGTCTATACTGGTTTCCAATCATCTTCCTGAGACCAACCAAATCCTTCTGAGGAGGAATGTTCTGATGGTGTTTAAGGCAAACTGCGCAGATACTTGCTTGAAACAATGCCCCATTAGTGTGCTCTATAAGAACACCCTGAGGAAGAAAACACAGAGAAGGTAAAATTCATCCAGTAGAAATAATACATGAACAGTTAGTGTTGGTGGGAGACTATTGATGAATTTTGCCCGTTTTGAAAACAAGTCTTGCCTGAAATCATTTACATTTGTGATTGACGTGGTCTTGTCATAAAGAACTCATGTAAATCTTTCAATGAGTTTAAAGCACATAGAATTCTTGTTGACCTTCATGAACAGGTCTTGAAATAAGTACTTAAAAGATATGCTTTCCAGGCAACTCACAATGATTTTTTTCCTTTTCCAAGAAATTGAGGAGTCGTATCGCAACCTGTAAATACATGACAGAAATTCCGTGCTTGACACTTGTTTTTACCAAGGCCTTGGCATATATCTTTTAGGTCGTAATATTGGAAATTATTTCCCATGCCTATACTCCTGTATGTCTGGGTATGAATCTTGGAGTTCAACTTATGAGCCCAAACATATTGTGAATAATTGTTGAGTTTGCTATCATGAAATTGGCTTGCCTTATACAAGTGTCTGGAAAGATTGCAATCACCCTTTAGACAATTAAACCTGTTGCTTTAATTTTTTTCTATCTTTTCGACTTGTTAGCAAAGGTAAAGAATTTCGTTTTATTGGACTATAAATAGAATGGTTGGTTTTCCAGGCTTAACAATTTGATTTTCAAATTCATTTATTATTCTTGCTTGCTCTAGACCAGCTACCATCCACCTCCGAAATGGAGATGGGTTCTCTGTCCATCCCACAGCTCCACCAGACCCTTTTACAAGTTCATTGTTCCGCTCATGGGCTTGATCAATAGGCATGTAAGAATATTTTCTCTGTGATTTTGGTGTAACCCATGAATGTTAATTGTTCCTTGGCTTGAGCTGAAAGAGCTAGCTTTCATGTCTCTAAGATGGATAGGTATCCATCTAGCATAGTTGCAATGATCTAATACAAAAAAACCGTCCCCCATATAAAGATAGAAGTGCAGTTATTGCTAGGAAAACTACTGCATTCTACAGTATCTAGAGAAGCATGAAACGCTGCCCGGGATAAATAATCATCTTATGCAAGAGTGTTCTTTGATAACTAATGAATATTATGTTGAACCCATTTATCCTCTTCAACTTTATCCTCTTCAACTTTATCCCCTTAAACTTTAGCATTTTCTAGAGAGCCATCAAAAGCAAGTTGGGATACACAGAGTTCATCAGTTCTGCAATTCATAGCAGGTACATTGCTATTATTCATCTGGAAGGGAAAATTTTTTTTAACGGTGCTCCATCAATAACTATGGGATCTCTGATGATACCTGTGCAATTATATATATGAAATGTATAAATGGCAAATGAATTTTCAATTTGTAACACCTAATATTAATACTAGTTTGTAGTGTCTAACATCTTCTTGCTTCTTACTTGTGTATGAGTTTGTAGCCCTACAAGCAGGGGGAGAGGTGGTTCACCAGCCTAGGTATGTCGAAGATTAACAGAACTTGTACTGAATTTGGTGTTAAAATATACTAATTGAGTTGCGGTTAGGGAAGCTTGAGTGTCATGGTTATGCTACTTTTGGTAGTGGAACCAATCAATAAAGAAAACAACAAAAACAAACTTCACATTAGTAAGTGCTGCATTACTTTAGCAGTCCTGTGAAAAATTCCCAGTAAATTGAAATGATTTCCATTTCGTGATCTCTGTCTCAAGTTCAAAGAATGATCTTGCTCCCTGGCAAGTTGCACTTTTCTTTTAATTAAACACCTGTCACAGTTCTGCAAAGCATTATATAGATCAGCTATCATCTCAAGTACTTCAACTGCCTACCTATATTATTTAGATTACAAAAATAACAGCAGTTACGTGTGTATAATTCATATAATCAGGATCACTTTGTTTTCTATAGTGAATTTATTGAATAGGGTATTTGGTGACATGAGGATTCTAAATTTCATTTGTACTTGCAATTGTGTGGCTGCCTATTAATGTTTTAACACTATAGAATTTGTGGCATTGAAATAGCAGTATTGGGCTTGTATCAACTTATGCTATAGACTTCATGGCATTCAAACAACAACTGCAATGCCACACTTCTATAACTGGTGCTTAAGGAGCATGTCAAATGAGAATACAATTTCAAAGCAAGTATGGTCATACATCATATCATGCAGCCACTATCTTTTGAACACATGGCATTTGGTTTGTGTTGGTACACATAATTGATGGTCAGACTGTCACAACTAAGTTTTACCTGTAGCTCAGGTAATTATGGAGTTGGTAGATGAGTGCAAATCAAAGTGCTCACTCAGCAATGTTTACACAGAAAGAATAACTTGGCCATGCACTGAACTGTGCTGGTATGGCACTGTGTTTGCAAGTGATGATTACCATAAACATTGAAACTGAATCTGTTGCCAGTGCTAATGACATGTAGCCTATTCTTTATGCATGTTTACTGTTAACACTTGTGGTTAAGTTTGTTCAATGTGGACACCGCTGAGGAAAATATGGTAGCCTAATTACCACACCTCTAGCTATACATTCCTTATCAGAGTGTTTTTAATCATTAATTAATATCTCTCTGATGAGAAGCTGAGTGTACTAGCCAGGAGTTAGTTCAGTAGATGACTTTGTTACTGCTCAGAACAAAGGATTTTACACTATTTGATACATATACTAATTAATATGCATTTTGTGAACAGTATTTTACTGAGTAGTACACCAACATTTATTTCTTGTGGTATAAATTAAAGTGAGGTTTAGTAATAATTGCAATCATCCGTTCAATTATAGCAATTAAAGCTAATATGTGAATAGTATAATGCTGAATTGAAAAATGACTTTAAATAAATTAATATATTATTCACAGCAACAGTTACATTATAACTTTAGTTTGAGCATGATACTACTAAACAAGTATATACATTGTATAGTCATTAGGTAAAAGTCAAATTTATCACTATACTGTTGTTATAAATCAATTATCATAAATGTTTTGATCATTGTGCACAGACTCATAGTGAGATACACTCTGTTACATTGAGACTTGTCCATATGCAGCACATGTTTCCATTTTGACCTCTGTGGATGCATCACATGGTTCCTGTTTGACCTTTGTAGATCTGCATATTGTATAAAACATTAACATAATAAATTGCAATGTCTGATAGTAAACACTCTGAATCAGCTATTACTCTGACTTACTTTAATAGTGATAAAAATTTAAATAATTGCAAATTTTTCATTATAACAGCCAATACATGTTAATTGAAACTTAGCCCAATGTTTCAACTTATTGTCAAAGTCCTCTTCAGGGGTCAGCATTGGGTTAAGTATGAATTAACAGCACGAGAACGAGAAAATGAGCTATTATTATTATAATTTCAGCTGAAAATGACTCATTCACATTAACAGAATTTAAATAGTTGTACTAATTATCAAATAAAAGAAGCTTACAATTGTAATCCTACAAAGCGTATGTAGGTAACTCATAACAATTTAATATCTGCTCAGAATTGTTAATCTAGTTTTGGCTTATCTGGCTGTCTCCCTGATTCAAGTGGACTTCTCATACTCTCAACACCTCACACACAACTTCAATTTTTTAAAATTCTCTACTTATACGAAAGCAAATATTGGACAGGTAGGTCATGAAATGACAGGGTTTTCTCAGACGAGAATTGCATAACAAACAATGAGAAAGGATTAAGCAATGCATGATATGGAATTAATAACAAGTAAGTGAGAATAGATATACCACTGGCTTAGACCAGTGGTCCCAAGTAAGAAGTTTCGTCACATTCACAACAGGGCGAGTAAAGATACTACCACTTGATGTCACCACATGCAATATTCCATCTTTTCCCAGATGCCATTAGAGATGTGACCTTCACATAAGGAGGGTTCAGGCACAGATGTCAGAAATGACGCTGTCCGAAGTTTGCATTTGCAAAAACTCTTATGGTCATTGAGCAATTGTTTCACTTCCACAAAGTCTGACTGTTAATTGTTTTGTCCGCATAAAGGTTTGACCATGTTTCATGAGAAGTGGGTCAGCATAATCAACATCCACCTTAGCAAGTCTGGGGTTACTCGTTCCGTGGGAAATTGGCCCATTTGAGGAGATTAGGACTAGCAGATTTTCCTGCATGAGAGACAGCTTCGAGTTATCGAATTACTGTCTTGGTATTCCCCAATGAAAGAAAACAGACAATCATTCACTGCTTGAAGGTGCTTGTTTTACTAAATTGAGGAAACTATTACACTAAAGATTTACTGCATAGTTTACTCATTTAGTAAAACATACCTAGTTTTACTTGACAGGAAACCTTAAGTAAAACATTCTACCATGTTTTACTGTAGTTTTACAGGTCTGTTTTTTTACACCTTTGTTTTACTCATGGTTTACTGAAGGGTCCAAATGTTGTTAGTTAACTATTAAATGCATTTAACTAATTGTTTAGTTAACTTCTTGCATTATATTATTAAGCAAAATTAGAAAGCTAGGAACTGTAACTTGGCTGATGATTAATTGAAGAAGAATCCCTCATAAGCGCCAGCATATCCAGTGTGCATACCACTGCACAGTTTTATAACTGGTGTAGTTTTTTGCTTGATCACTCAGGTCCCAGGTCCTTCCATAGAAAGACACAATTAGATAGTGACCCCACCTTGCGTTTATAATGTTCCTCCAACGGCATTGATGAAAATGTAGCTACTTTAAATGTTTGTTAGGCTATGTACTGTTGCGTAGACATAGGCGGCTCTGTGCATCGTGAACTACCGCCCTCAGGCCCTAAGTACTTCGCTGCGCTAGACGCTGGACCGTTAAAATAAGGCTGTTTCCTCCCCTCACAAAGATACTGCATTTTCTCATGGAAAACCCTTTTCCAGTTATGTGTAGGTAAGTATCGCCAGGTTAAATAAGTTAAAAACGCTTTACCATTAAAACTCTCGATTGGAAGTGGTCGTCTAAACTATTGTTGCGCTAGTCTACTGATTCGTAATACTGCTACGCTACTGTGTCTTGGTGAACTTGAAGGAAGCTTTCGCTATCTACCCTGGCTTATGCTTCTGGGTAAGTAGTTTTATGGCTAGCAGTCTGTGGGTTTCTAAGTATTTTAGCTGCACGAGGTGACCCAGGTCATTTTTTTTCCTGGTGAAGTTGTGTTTCCTGAACAATTTTTTCTAAGCTAATGAATCAAAATAAAGAGCAAGGGTAGCCTGAATTATGATAGTGATATTTTGTGGTAGTTTTAATATGACAAGGGCTCGTCAGTTTGTTTGTTCCATAATACTCTTGAAAATTTTCATTTCTTTGTGAGAAAGTGTGGGTGCATGTTGGAATGGTTTATAGTTACTGAATTATTCTAAAACATGCTCCACCAAAATTATCCTCACTCATAGCTTTTTCCCATGGCCACCCTAATATCCTTTAGTGTGCTCTACAGTATAGTATTGATGACCATTACCAAATATAAGTCTTATGACCTCATAGAGGTAGTTGCAGGTCTTATAAGTCACGATGTGAGTTTGGGACTGGTAGACAGTTAATTTGCTTTAAAAAAATTCAACAGATAGTGTACCAATGAACACAACTAATGTGAGTCAAAGTACAAAAGTTACATACATACGTCCAAGCATATATGATATATACAATAATATATCCCTGATTTTTTGTGTTGTCCCTGATAGTGTCTCGCTCGCTGCCAATTATTGCATATATAATTACCACGGTTGAGCTTTGTATGTGTGTGCGTGTGTGTGTTTGCATGACTTTTAACTTCATTCTCATATTCTACCACTGCTCTGCATTTTATTACGTGATGCCAGGAATGATTCTCTCTTAGCTGTTCTAACTTCAGGGATGATGTTTCAGCCTTCATGGCTTGAAGCCGTAGTACTAGTGGCTAGACCCATCGGTTTTCTTCCTAACCACAGTTATATGGTATTGTTCTACATATCTTGTGTAAAACCAGGGTTTTTTTTCAGGGAGCAGAGGGGTGGGGGCTTGTACATCTCCCGCCCACCCCTTAGGGATTAAAGACATCCTAAAATTAATTGTACTCAATATTTACAAGAAGAAAAAAAAAGAATACATTGAGATATGATTTTTTTTTCTTCCAAATGTCAATTAGTCATCATTAGATAACTGTGGCTAACCTAAATCTTAGTCTAATTTAATCAGCGTCATTTGTAATAAACTTCTTTCCGTATGAGCAGCGTAAGGCAGATTGTGGCAAGTGCATTGTGGATGCTTAGCCTGTATTATCTATTGTGCTGCTAAATTATGACACTGAGCAGTAATATCTTTTGGGGCTAAGGAAATGATTTCTTTGTGATTTCATCAATTGGTAAACTTTTGTGGCTTTTTTTGTTGTCCAGGGGCGTGGAAGATTATTTGGAATAGGGAGGCTCCACTGCACTTGAGTTAGACAGGGAAGTACTTTGCTTCCCTTTGCTCCCCTCCCCCCATCATCCACATATGCACACACACACACACACTCACACACACACTCACACACACACACATATCCCAGATATTAGCTTGACTTTCGTGGAGACATTTGCCCCAATTTTTCATTAAGTTTTGTGGTAGTTAATATAAATATAATATAATATGGAAGGTGTAAATTTTAACAACTTCTACTGTACTAAACTAGCCTGTTTAATGTCTACATGTGTTGGAATTACAAGCACGAAACACAAATCCGAGAATCTTGAATTATGTTGAGCTAGTTTTACTTGAGACATACACTTTCAATGTAGGAGTGTGAAGTGGCAGGTGTAATAGTGCAGTGACTACTCCACTGGTGTACACGTGATGACTCCTGGACTTCAAAATTAGAGGTGAGGAACTCTAGAATGACTTCTTAACTCCACTAACAAGAAAGAGGCCTTTTGAAATTACTTTTTTATTTACTATATTTATTACTCATTCTAATTGACTTGTGGATATTTCCATTTAATGCACACTTAGACAACCTGGGAGCGACTTAGAGTCTGAACTTTTAGAACTCTTGTCACTTCATTTACTAACTGAATAATCCTTTGAAACCATTTGTATGTGTGGCCGGACACACACACACACACACACACACACACACACATTATATTGATTCAACTCTTCATTTGTAAAGTATTGAATTCAAATGAAAGGTGAAGAGTTCCCAGATCATTTGGTCAATGACCTGAATTAGTCAGTGAGACATACAGTAGGCTCCCGCCAGCACTTAGACTTTATTTGCGCAAGAAGAATAATTGATTGCGAGGTACAGATTATATAGGGTGACCATTGTGTGTAACAGTGTGCAATGTATCTTTTGCCAGTATTAATGCCTATCTTTAGGCAACTTTCAGGCACTTTTGATGCAATTCTGGAATAGCATGGCACCACTAGAAGTAGTGTGGCTGTCCATGTCTTACGAGTCACTATAAGTCTTAAACGAAGAGGTCGCATATTAAGGCGGTGTAGCTGGGGACATGTTTCGCTATAAGTGAAAAATGGCTGACACGCCCCCTTGTTTTAAAATATTGGTGTGGCCATTGCTGTACCTGTTTCGACACCCCTGTGATATGTGACTCGAGTAACTCGCCGTCATTTGGCTAATATTACAGTCCTATAATCATTATGAGTGCAAACATACTAGTGATGTGCTTCAGCACAAATGGCGAGCGAGCCTAAAACTACACTATAGTTAAACGATTAATTTTAACTTCAACACTCAAGCTACTAAGAAAAAGTCAAGTTTAAATTACGTGTATAAGGTAAAGGGGATTCAATGCCATAGTAACCACTCCCTGCAACAGTTAGAATTGAACAACAACAACAAAAACAATAGCATTATTTACACGTTTTCTTTGTGATATTCTTTAGTTAAGTAAAGGCACAATACTTTCACACAACTGAACATACCTACACAAGGCTTACCTTCGTAGTTACTCTAGTGGACAAATAATTTTCAAGCAAATACTGACAGATTACGGGTAATGATCGCTAAACCGGAGGAGTCCGTTTAGTGAAGTTTGGGACAGGGTCGAACAGCGAGATAACACAAAAATATGAGACGGTCAAAGTACAAAATGACATACGTACGTCCAAACATATAAACAAACAAACATCCCCGATTTTCAATTGTGTTACCCTGTAAGTGTCTCGCTCGCTCGCCAATTACACCCTGAGTATACTTGTCTCTGCCCACTTTTATCTTGTAATACCATGCACTGTATCCATGTGTGTCCGTGCGATGCGTACTATATAACCAATTGAACATGTCAATCTCTACTGGCATTCACAACCTGTTGGTACTCATTCCTATAGTAGTATTATGATTTAGTACAATACATTCTAGTAAAGATGTATTTGCAATAGATTTTAAGTAATTATACAGTTCGTCCAGCTTAAAGAGTAGAAAGTACAGATCTCAAAACTTAGACTAGTTGCAATCACAATAAGCTTAGCCATACCTTTTTTGTGTTGTTAGATCCCAATCCACTCGAAACTAAGTCATATAAAACAGCATAAGTATAAGAACTACGCTATCTCCATAGACATTCCATACATTAAGCGCCATTTTTTTTGACGTCACAAATTCGTCCGTCCTACGTCACAACTCGTAGTTAAACTTGAGCCGCGCCCTCACACGGCAGCTCCTATTCGGGAACTTCCCTTATTTAAGGGTGCCCTGCCACCGGAAACCGAGGCGCGTAACCGCATATTGACTGTTTTTGCTATGTCTATATATTTCTTTTTCTGTGTACTGTGGGCTTACTTTGTTGTTACAGGTGGAATGAGCACCAATAGAGGACTCCAGCAAGCCAAATTTGAAGAATGAAGACCCGCCTGGGACGGAGATACAGCTCTGCACACTGGCTGCTATTCAGAGTTATTTCGAAGCGGCCGAAAGAGCTACTGCGCTCATTTTTTTTCCAGAGGTAGCCTGAGGGCTTCTTCGCAACATTACAGAGCCATATTTCTAATATCTATATTCTTTTTTTTTTGTAAACAGTAAAATTTCATGCCGTTTTACTCGTGCGTTATTCTAAAAAAACTCTCTGTAACTTTATTCAAAGGGGGGTATTTTGCTTGTGCGCAAAATTTGGATTCAATTCAGTGATCCAGTTCCACGAAATATCAATTTTTATTTTCAAGTTGACAACTGATTCGCAATTTCACCCCGCCCCCCATAACGTTGAGCTCCGCGCGCGAACGCGCAATTTATTTGGTAAAGATAATCAATTAACTTGTGACAGCTCTAAAAAGAGCCCATTTGTAAACAATAATAAGAAATACAAATGAGGCGTGAGATGGCCGTTGTAACTTTGGAAATAGTTAGTCCCTCGAGCAAAAGTGATGGCGTATTCCCGATGTTGCTTGGAGTTGGTTGCTCATTAGTGGGAGCGGGTAGTTCAGCACAATATTTAGACTTATAGGCGATAGGGCTGAAGAGTATAGCGGTAGCAATCCCGATGGAAAGAACTGAAGTGATGATGATGGAGTCTATACGCAGCGGAGTCTCGATACAAGGTTGGTGGAATTGTCGGAGCTGGTACCAGCCAGTCAGGGTGGAGTTGGTCATGGTTGAGACAGAGTTTTAAGCTGCTCCAATGGCTTCACAAGTACAGCTTCATTCCCCTGCAAGTATAATAGAAGGATGTTATTCGAAATGACAGTCTCAGACTAGTACACTACATACAAGTTATAGCTCAGAGACCGTTTGTGTCCACCTGCTTCGCGGTTTTTGGCGCCAAAGTTAATTTATTGTTTGCGTGGCTCGGTTACGGGCCCATCTCCCGCGTTTTACCAGCGTGTCCAACATCCCCTGGTTTAGTACACAAATGCGCAAGCGCAACACTCTGACATCACAAATACGTCGTCATTGAGATAAGAGCTTCCGCAAACGTCACAACTTACACCGAAAATACTAACACTCTCACAAAAGCATTTTTATTTCCCTTAATTTTCAAGATAGGGGTTTCAAATTCATATGGATTATAATACAACTATTTAGGTATTTTATATTAAATTCCCAAGACACTTACTTCAAAATTGCAAAATTACCAGCTTAAAGCATTTGGGGAGTTCAGTTTTTTATAAAAAATGAAATTAAAAATAAGTAAAACAGTATTAAAATATAAAAATTTGGTACAAATCAAATTAATGAGCCATAGATTCAGTCTGCAAAATCTTTAGACACTCGAATTCAATTTACTCTTTTTCTGGCTTAAAAACATCAAAAATATCCTCCATTTATAGGGTCACTTCTTCTATCTATTACCACAGTTGTGACCACAAACCACAATTTTTTTAAAACATAATCAATTTCAATATATATTAATTTGTGTGTGTGTGAAGTTTCAGCTTCCTGACATCAATCTGACTGCACATGTATACATTTAAAGAACAATTAACAAAAAACAGAACTTTCTACTCTTTAAGCTGGACGAACTGTACACTACTGGCTATTCAATTCCATTTAGTTATATAGAGTGAAACTTATAGTTAAAAAATTTGGACTTTTATCACTAATTTCTTTACACATTCAGAATATTTTTTGAAATCTTGTGTACATATACACACACACACACACATCTGCACATACATGTGTGATGAGTATACTGTCAACGTGTATACCTATTTTGTGCTGTAATGGGCTTCAGGGTTTCATAGAGGGGGGGGGGAAACCTGGGATATCCCCCCCCAAAAGAAAATTTCCCCCCCCAAAGATTTTTGCTCATTCAATTATTTAATAGATTTGAATTTCATAATAGCAATACCATAAGAACAAAGACACGTTAAATAAAGTCACTCTTAACCCTCTCACCGGCAGATAAAATTCAGTTATTTATTTTTTCTACATGAATAATGTTTAAAAATAAATATAAAATCAGGAGTTCAAAAAAGTACCTAGCAACCATATATCACGTGAAAGTACATGTATTGTTCAACATTTTTGGTCAAATTTGGTTGCTTAGCAACAAACCACAAAGTGATTTTGGGACCACAATGTAACTATATCATCATAACAAAGTGATCTGTATGCTTCCAGTGCAATATTAGCAATTGTTTGTGCGTGATTAGATATTTTTTACTGTTATAATAGACAGTTATCTGAGCCAGCAATGCTGTTGCTCACTGATGACACCAGAGGAGGCGTGACTGTTTGCTGGGCAGAAGAACATCAAGAATACAAGAATATTTTACTAACAATTCCAGTCCTCTGCACACACTCACTCCTCTCTCTAGCCACATTCTTACTCATACTCTTCCTTTTTCATCCATTCAATACTTTGTCAACCTTTCTTCATGCTTTCAGCATAATCAGTATTACCATCATCTCAATATTCAGACCTTGCAGAAGTAGAGACATCATCCTTTGAATGAATAGGAAGTCCAAAGTAATTCAGAGAGCAAAGGTGGCTAAGTCAAATCATTACTCATTGCAGGGAGTTTGTAAGAAAAGAGTTTACAGCAGTGACCAAATTAGCGCCATATTCCCAGGAAAGCTTTTGGGCATAATGAAACTTACCGCCATGTTCCCGGGAAAACTATTTCTTACTTTTTTCCCTTCAATACTGCGTAAATAGCTGCTTTTCTTACCTGGAATATCAAGTTCCATATCCTCTTTGACATTGCTGCTGGTATGTTCGCTACCTACAGTGCTCTAGTAGCTCTCAAGTTGAAAACTAGTAGTTTCCTCAACCGGTAATGAAATGACAGCTTTAGCGAGCAAGTCAACTCTCTATTCTCGACAGTAGTACCTCTGCGGTAGCTATATAGCTCCTGTACCCCTTCCCTCTCACGTTCGCAGTCGAAAACGTCGTCGCAGACAAGATCCACCGCCTCAGTTGCAGACAAATTTATCGCCATTTTTCGAACTAACGTTAAGTTTATTTTTAGCCCGACTACCTTAGTTACGTAGTAGCTATTTCTATTCTAAAAATACATGCAATAGAACAACACATTAGCCGTGCTCTGGACGCTGCAGCTAAGCTTTAGCGTTTATCGTTTAGGGGGAAAAATTGTTTTCCCGCATTACGTCATCCTTGAGCGCCTATAGGCGCTTGTGCCGGTGAAAGGGTTAAAGTATGATTCTATGATTGCTTTGTTTGAATATATCTAATATTTCACTAAAGTTTATTTCGTTCAGTTCAGGACCTTCAATGGCAATTCTCATTAACCGTGCCAAGTTCTGTTCTGTCAGCCGGCTTCGTAATCTAGTTTTTATGAGTTTCATTTCACTAAAAGATCTCTCAGCTGTGGCTGTACCAACTGAGAATCGAAAGCATAATGTCAATCAGTTTAAACGTCTCTGAAAAAATTCCCGTGTAAGCAGCTGAACGTTTCAGTTCTTCTAATACTTCTTGGAACTCTGGTGCTTTCTCCAGTGATTTTGACTTCATAATTTCATCTCTTTCTTGAAGCAATGCTCTCTTGAATATAGCCCACTCTGATATTAAATCGTCCTTGTTTAGCAGAGGTGTTGAGGAATAAGTTATTCCATCAAACTCAACTTCAGCTGGCTTACCGTAGAAGTCTCCTAAGCAACTTATCTTGTCCACTCCGTAAGAACTTAAGTCTTCCTTTGCTGGAAGCAGAGAAGGGTTGAACACTGACATTGCTGTCAAGATTTTCACAGCATTACTGTTAAACCTTCTGTCAATGTTCTCCAATAGCACATCAATAAAGGGAAGTGCGACGTGGGTACGATATATGGAGACATCAGTGATATTTTTATGGCTCCTAAATGGACCATAACCATTGCCAATTGTTATGCTGTAGTCATTTTCTAGGGAAGATATAGTAGATTTAACCTCTGACAACCGATCACTAGTTTCTTCCTTTAAGCTTTTCAAGGAGTCAACAGTTGCTTCCAAAAGAATGGGCAGTTTGCTAAAATCTGCCACCTTCATCTGCATTGAGGCACTCATTTTGGCTAGAATGTGGAGAACTCGAGAGAGAACCACAATACTTATAGCTATTCCTACCTGACTAGCTAAGAGTAAGCTGAGACCATAGGATTCGGCATCTCCTGAAACTTCATGAAGGTGTTGTAATGTAGTAATGAGGGCAGGAAGTTCTTTTTTAATTGCTCTCACACACCTCTCATGGGAAAGCCACCTTGTGTCACTTGGCTTAGTAATTTTTAATTCAGGTAAGTTTAGGGCACACTGAATTTCTTTAAGAGATTCAGCCCTTTTGGGGCTATAGTAAAAGAACTTCCATAGGTTTCCCATCATCACAAAAACTTTCTTAATTTCAGGAATGTTCTGTGCAGCCTGTACACTTGCTAGCTGGAGACGATGGCAAGCACAATGGATGTAAACTGCATGAGGAGCATACACACGCATTCGCTTCTGAACTCCAGTTTTGCATCCTGAAAAAGTAGCTGCACCATCATATCCCTGGCCAACCATTTTTTTTGCAATCTATCTTATTAGATTCCATGAAAGAATGGAGAGTATTAGCAATAGTAGCAGCATCCAATGCTTTCACTTGAAGAATGTTGACAAAATGCTCCTCTGGTTTGCCATTCTTGATCCATCTAAAGCAAATTGTAAGCTCTTCTTTCGTGCTAATATCCTCACACTCGTCTGCTAAAATTGAAAAAAAGGAACTAGATTTCAGACTTTCTAATAACTTTGAATTAATCCATGAATCAATACATTCAAGTAACATCACCGTAGAAAACTTGGATGTGTATTGAGCATTCAAAGCTCCTTTCATGTGCTTATCCAAAACCAAGTCACCATTGGCTACTTGTAAATCCAGCAATTGATTGAAGGTAGTAGTATGAGGAATACGATTTTTAGCAAGAAAATAAAGAGATCGAAAAAGTTTAAGCAACACTGCTTTATTTCTTTCTTTTCTCTCTTCCAATTCTTTGGCGACAGCAGAACAATGCATCTGCAATACACTCTCCTTCTTCCCTTGCTCAGCCATCCTGCAATACATTGTGGCATCTCTATGCCAAGTAGACTCGCTATGCAACTTCAAAAGTTCTGTAGCATGATTCCAATCCTTGATGCCCCTAGCCGTCCATGCTCCTCTAGCAGTTACTGGTGGATTCCCTGTCTGCTGACAAAGCTTACAAAACATACCTTGAGTAACATCTGTACAGTACACCCAAGGATATTGGACTTCCCACTGGTTTCTGTAGCTAAGTCTGGCTTTATATGCTTTCTTTTTCTCACTTTTAGAGAGGCAATTCTTACCAGATTTAGGTATTGAGCTCAACTCTG
>WLWD01001699.1_pt1 | contig 30902 bp, 19 predicted proteins | sample 6712731 | NCBI WGS metagenome assembly WLWD01 (sample SAMN12718690, study PRJNA576275) | sponge metagenome | isolation source: marine sponge | host: Mycale hentscheli | place: New Zealand: South Island, Marlborough, Capsize Point | collected 2014-11-01
TCAAAGAAATATTATCCAAGAAATCCCATCATATTGAACTGCTGCACACTAACCACTGTCAATACGATAAATATATCTCTGGCCAACTCTTAGACACACTTCTGAGGATCTCATGACCCATACTGATTGTAGACAAGTTCAACACCCTATTATCCCTATCATCATTAGGGCTCTTCCGGCTTGTCACCCAAGGGGGAGCTAAGTTAGACAATGTGAATGGGGGGGGGGGGGCAATCGACATTAAAAAGTTAATCATGCAATACACCTTATAAGATGTAATTCTGTGTCAAGACTTAGAATAAAAATTTCCTTCCTCTCTTTTTTTTTTTTGTATTATTTATTTTTCCTACTTAGCCTTACACCTTAGCCACTGTCATCATGTATACCACTGTTAATTAAAAATTGCCAGTACACTAATGGGAAAAAACAACAACACAATCTCACTAAAGTACTAGGGAGGTGGGGGGGGGGGGGCATTTCATTAGTTACAGTGGCCGAGTGTTTACTGCCACTCCTGACGATGATATGGAACATGTATATGAAGAAAACCAAAATGAAACAGGTTTTGAGTTTGTTCTCTCAGACTATTCCTTGTCAGATGGCGTATTGTCACAACAATTTCTATGCACGTAAATTGCCCATTCAAAAATGTGTGGGAAAATAACTCTTCAATTGAAGTCGCACAGAGAAAGTGAAATAGTGCGTAACTAAGTGAAATAGCACGTAACTAAGTGAAATAGCACGGTAACTAAGTGGAAACTAAGTGAAATACCACAGTAGCTAAGTGAAATAATACGGATAAGTGTGCACGCATGCAGTATTAACCTTGGAAACGTACAGTTGGAGAAGCTCTACCCATATTAGACGGAAAATTTTCAACATTTTAAGAGGAGCCATAGTTTGAAACCGAAATTCCAGAGGAATCTAATCCTGAAATACAAAGATAGTGAGTGACTGATACAGTGTAGCTACAAGTGCAAATGATTATAAAAAAGATGGCCTACTATTAGCGAGTGATAGCACGGGTAACCTGTACTTTTGGGATCAACAGCACTCGTAAAGCAATTGAAATAGTACTCAGCGAGTGCTATTTCAATTGCTTTACGAGTTCTATTGATCCCTAATAGCACTGTTACCCATGCTATTACTCATACTATAATAATATAAAATTGTATTCGATAACCCACACTTTCAGCAATGAATTGGCAGCAGAACCGATTAGTTCAGACAGTTACATACTTTACAAGTTTGGCTGGAGAGGTGTTTAAAGAAAACTCTGTTGTTTTTTTGTCATGTCAAATAATTTGCAAAACTCCTAAATACAGTTCATTAGCTATCTATTAAACACTACACATCACAGTATTAAGTACACTTACTTGTTATCGCATAGCATAAGTGAATTCCTGCCGTTGCAGTCCTCTTCTCCTTTATCATCACTCACAGGTAGCACAAATGCAGCCTAGCCAACAACGAGCAACCAACCTAACGAACCACCTCCTAAACCAATCTTGCAGGGTCACCAAGGACAACTTTCCACGTCTTTCATAAGTTATTCCAGTGCGTTAATAGACGCGCATGCACTTTGCGTGTCGCTACACTGAGTGGCAAGAAAATACCACTGGTTGGTAACGGTCATCACCGCAAGCCTCTGAACACTGACAGATATTACTCTTCCTACTATGAAGCTATGGAGGAAAAGGTGAAAACTAGATATTTGGAGAAGCTTGATATTTTAGGAGAAGGAGTGAGTGATCCTTATACTTTTGATGTAGTAGAATCTAGGAGCTTATCTGATATGCCAAGTATTGAGTATCCTGATATATACAATTATCTAATCAATACTCCTAGTCCATACACAAAGGAGAATTGAAGTCTTATAAGAGTTTAATGGGATATAAGTATCTTTTAGCTGGATGGGTCAGCAACATATCCGTTCACAAGATACTATATGAAAATTGTGATAAATTAGTAGTGCTGGCAAGAGTAAGACATTCCCAAAGTGTTTCAGCTCCACCCCTCATTCCTTGGATAGCTGCAGAAAATAATGGAACGATATTGTGTGCTCACTGCACCTGTATGGCAGGTCTTGGTGAGGCTTGCTCACATATATCTGCTTTGCTTTTTGCAGCAGAGGCACACACGCAAAGTTAGCCCAAGAGACTTCGTGTACATCAGAGTCATGCAAATGGCTGCCTCCAAGTATGCAGAGAGTAAAGTTTGCACCATTATCAGATATTGATTTTTGTGCTCCAGTAACTAAGAGGAGAAAATTAATGAAGCCATTACAACCAATTAAGTTATCAAAAGTATCAGCAGAAGTAGTATTGTACCAGTCTCTTCACCATCTAAAGATGAAATGGCAAAGCTTTTTTCTGATCTTTTGAAGTCGGGCAAAAAGTGAGCTATTTTGTCGATAGTGACAGGCTATGAGGATATGTTCAAAGTAGATCATGCTGAATTGTCAAGCCCACTTAGTAATCTGTATCAAGAAGATTACCTGAGTAAATCCTACATTGATCTTCTTGAACAATGTGAAACAGTTTTTGACAGCATATCCATTAGTCACAAGCAAGCAACTAACATTGAAGTAGCTACTAGAGATCAAGCTAAATCAAAATTATGGTTTCGTTTTAGATCTGGTCGTGTAACTGCTTCAAGATTAAAGGCAGCATGTCATACCAATTTGTCCCAACCCTCTCAATCTCTTATTAAGTCTGTATGCTACCCAGAAAATTACAAGTTTACTTCAAGAGCTACTAGTTGGGGATGCCAACATGAGAAGGAGGCAAGAGAGGCATATATTTGTGAAATTCAAACAAAGCATTTGAATGTAACTGTGACAGACAGAGGACTTGTTATTGATCCCAACTATCCCTATCTGGGAGCTTCACCAGATGGCTATGTAAAGTGTGTATGTTGTGGGCCTGGTGTAATTGAAATAAAATGTCCGTATTTATGTCGTGACAGGCCTTTCTTGGATGCCACTGATGATGGACGATTTTTTCTGGGAAAGGATTCTGAAGGACAATTTTATTTACAGCATAATCATGCTTATTATTACCAGATACCGCTACAAATGAAATTGTGCAAGGTCCAATATGGTGATTTTGTGGTTTGGGGGAAGACTGAATTGGTGATATTGAGGATCAATTTGGATGAAGATTTTATTTCTGAGGCCATCAGAAAAGCTGCACTCTTTTTAAATAATATGGTGTTTTGCCTGAATTGATTGGCAAATGGTACACTAGAAAAGTATCAATGTCAAATGATGCTATGCATTTTGAGGAGTCTGAAACTCCTTCAGCAAGTGAGGAATAAAGGGGGTGGTGTTATTGCAATGGTGAAGAAGGGGGAGAGATGATTGGATGTGATGGAAAACAGTGTACAATTCAGTGGTTTCACATTGATTGCTTGAAAATAACTAATATTCCAAGTGGAAGATGGTTATGCCCCGACTGTCTATAGCTAAACACGGATTGTATGAAAATATAATGAACAGAAAAAGAAGCACACATACAAGCCTAGAGAAACAAAAAATAAATAATAACCAAATTACGTCACGAAGTCTCATTTAACAACAAAGTAGGCCTACATACCGCGCGCGCGTTCCGGGCATGCGCGTGGTGTGGTGGTCTGGTCGCTGGTCTGAATTTTAGCCATATCCGTTTGGGACGAGGGTCGAACACGGAGCGAACACGGAGCGAACACAAAAATATGAGAGGTCCAAGTACAAAATGACATCGCCAACTATTCCTATTACGTCATTCCTTCGGACCTGAAATTGCCTGCCGCCTGACGATTTAGGCTGACGACTTTTTCGTTTCTAGGGGTGAAAGTACTACTCTGGCTTTGTGTGGTAATGTGTGTCTGAGTTTGAACTATTTCTGAAACCACTGAGGGCTTTTGAACCCAAAGTTCGCCAGGCTTTTGGATAGCAGCCGGTATAAAGAAATTACAGTCTTTGTTGCAATAGTTTGGGTGGGGTGCATTCCCAGCTGAGAGAAAATTGCATCAGAATGGCTAGTTCTGAGGAAGAGCTTATTCTGCTGCGAGACAAGCGGCATATTCTCGAACTTGCTCTTAAAGATAATCTCAGCCCCATATTGGAGGAGTTAAACATTAAAGGTTTGATAAAGCCAGACATATACAACAAGTTCAAGGATTCTGATGTGAAGCTCTCCTCTACTGAGAAAGTCAGTATGGTGCTGTCGTGTTTACAAGACAAAGTACAACTCAATCCTCGTCACTTACAAACCTTCGTCTCTATCATATCAGCTCCAAACATTCGTGTATATTATGAAGAAATCATTGCTATTCTTGAACCAAGTGAGTGTTACCCTCTTAGAATTGAATGTGGTGTTGCCGTAATCATGTATAATTATATTTAGGGATGCACCCATATAAGGGGACAGGGCAAAGAAGGGAATTTGTTTGCCTCCCTAGAAAAGCCATCACCCTCCCTATTTATCTTTTAATACTAACATTTGACTGAAAACAGCATATAGGTGACAAGTACTACAAGGGTCCTATGCTTTACTCTCATTGCCCCTCCTTAAAATCTAAAAGAGTTGTTTGTCCTTCCTGTTGCGTGACAAGTGCCATATTCTCGAACTTGCTCTTAAAGATAATCTCAGCCCCATATATTTACTATATGCAGCCTGGATTTTTCCTGTCATTGTTATAGCATGGAATATACAGGTTATGGATTTTTTGGTATAATATAATGGTAGGATATGTATCACACCCTCTTTCCCTATGTGTGCTATAAATAGAAGTAATAAGAATAAGAATAAGTTCTAAAATTTGGCAGGGCATCCTATGGGAATTTTCTATAATTCTATAGAAAATTTAGAACAACGGGCTTGAAAAAATAAATTAACTTCTGAAGGTCCTGTGTAGTAGTATATGTCTGTGTAGTAGTGGTCATCTGTGTAGTAGTATATGTCTGTGTAGTAGTGATCATCTGTGTAGTAGTATATATCTGTGTAGTAGTGGTCATCTGTGTAGTAGTATATATCTGTGTAGTAGTGGTCATCTGTGTAGTAGTATATGTCTGTGTAGTAGTGGTCATCTATGTAGTAGTGTACTCTCATTCTGACTGACTACATTTTTATTTGCTTGTTTATAGAAAGCTCAACTGATGTTGCTATCAACGATTCTCCGAATCAGCAGCTCTCAGTCCAAGGTGAAACATCATTTTTCTTTTATCAAACTTTTTTTAATTCAGTAGTTTTATCATATTTTTAGCAGATTGTGATAATGCCTCCGTTACCTGGAAAGAAGATGAAGTTGCAAAGAATTGTAAGTTTGATTTGAAGTGTAAACTAAACATGTATTCTGCCCCACTCTCCATTTTGAAACGCTCTTCCGTTTTGCCGGACAGACACACAGAGATCATATACACTCACACCAGGCATGTTTTCTAAGTAGTTTTTGGGACTATTGATAAATCTATTATATAGATTATAGTATGGGTGGTAATTAAATACCCAATTTTAAGACAAGTATTGAAATTAAAGAAAAAAATCACAATCACTGATTATTTTTATCATGGTGTCGAGGTTACATGTCTGCATATGTCTCTTGTCTGTGTGATCCCCTTTCCTCTGTCCCTCAAACTCACAAACACACACACATAAACACACACACATAAACACACACACACACACACACACACATAAACACACACACACACACACACATTGTGTTCAAAGCCAAACTATCTGAATGTTTTCAGCTGTTAAGGGTGCTGGCACATAGCAACTCCCATGCACCGTTAATTGACCCAATTGAGCTGCCAAACCACTGAGAAGCCTGTGGTTGGGCCACTGGCACACAATCCGCGATCTCTCCCTTACAACTCTTGGCTTTTATTCAAAGCTGAGGCTCATGGCCTGTTATCTAATTGTGGTTGGTATGGCTAGCAGAGCAGGCACAAAGAGGAAGAAACAGCTTTCTGCAGCAAGGCAGAAGAAAAGATGCTACTCCAGTAGAGGAACCTATAGCAAAACATGATAACATTGATATTTGAACATCATACTTACAGGATACAATCTGTCAACAGTCATGTTTTGAATCATTCTAAATATTATATATTTGTTTTTAGTCTAAAATTTATTTATTTTTTCAAGGTCAGCATAAAATTACACGTTTTTGATAAATCTGATGTACAGTCTCATCTATGATAATATTGTACAGGTCCCCGTTGGTTAGTCATGATGGAGGTGACAGAAATCTGTCTGTGCCTCCCAGCACAGGTCCGTGTGTGCCCTCCAGCGTAGGTTTGTCTGTGCCCCCCAGCACAGGTCCGTCTGTGCCCCTCAGCGCAGGTCTGTCTGTGCCCCACAGCGCAGGTTCGTCTGTGCCCCTCAGCGCAGGTCCGTCTGTGCTCGTCAGCGCAGATCTGTCTGTGCCCCCCATTGCAGGTTCGTCTGTGGCCCCCAGTGCAGTGCCTCTCAGCGCAGGTCCATCTATGCCTTCCGGCTCATGTCCATTTGTACCAGCTCACGCAGTTTCCTCTAGAGAATCCAGCACTGATATTCCTGGGCTGACTGATAGTGAGTATGGCACCACCATCTGCGAGTTTCATGTTCCTGAGGCAAAGCCGGCTAATTTTTCCGGATCAGCTGTAGCAGATGTGCCTAGAATTGTGTTGGGTATGTTTAATTAATTTGTTATTTCATTTTCTTTGTCTTTCTTGGGATGAACACGTCTATAAAAAATATCAAAATTTTAATCTCTCTACTGTGTGTGTGTGTGTGTATATATGCATCAGGGCTTCACACAGAAGGGGAGTAGCCCTGGAATTTTTCTCCCTTAATTATAATCATAGATCTATTCCTATAAATTAATTAATCAATCAATAAAATAATCGTTAATAAAAATAAATTTTTTATTTAATTTTTTAATAACACTTACAGTAATTTCTAGATTAAGTTAGTGGACTACACACGTCTTTTTTAATCTAGAAATTACCGATTCCACGTCAAGAATGACCCTTCGAAATCATACAACACTTACAGTGTCCAACTTTGATGACAGCGAGTTCATGGAGGATGATGATGGCTTATTTGCAGAGGAGTTTGATAGCACCCTCAAAGATGACTTGATAGACCGCTTGTCCCTGCTCTGTGATGACATCAAGTTTCCTCACGATGATGACATGATTTCAACATGCACATCTACTGGCACAGTCAGTTTTTTCATTCCGCGAGCCTTCAGATTCACCATTCTAGCTGTTCATAGAAATAGTACTATCCAGTCTTATCGTTTCTGATCAGTGGTCATTTGTACGCTGATTACGCTCGCCTGAGTAGTCTGCTAGGTCTGCCAAGTTGCTCGAGCACTCATAGCCAAGGTGATCCAACCTCCTGGTTCCATCCCCAATCCAACTATTTCCTCTCTGGTTTGGACCAGCCGAAACATTTCTGCTGCTGGAATTATATAAATACATTATAAATAAATAATTAGAGTTGTAATATTAGTTCTAGGGTAACAGGTATCACGTCCAATCTTTTAATGAGTAAACGGCCACTGTCTGTTGTGTTGCCAAAATTTTAGAGTGGATTGCAAGTAACACCACTCTAGTCAGTGAAAAAACATGGATTCCTCACTATCCGGGTATGCATAAGTATTACCCTCCTCTTTTTATTCATTTATTTATTTTTAATCTATGTACATACATTAGTCTTGGTAGCACACAACGGATCTGCTTTTGACTTCCCATTTTGTTTGCGGAAGTTGAACGGCGTAGTGAGTTGGCAACTCTCAACTTTCCGAATAATGTCTACTTCTATGACATGCTACCAGTGTTATGGAAGGTAAAAATATATTATTGCAGCCTCTAATTAATAATTTTATTTAGATGAAGAAGGACGGGGAAGAGGTGCTGCAGGGAACATCACCTGGCATGGAAAAACTCCACCAGAAAATTATTGGAGTTGACATTGAAAGTATAAGCTATAATAAGATTATTCATTATTATTATTATTATCATTATTATTATTATATTATTATTATTATCATTATTATTATTACTACTACCATTACTACTACTACCTACTACAACAACTATAAATAATAATAATAATATTATTATTATTATTATTGTACCACTACTGTTATTGTTATTGCTATTACTGTTGTTATTACCTTACTCTTCCCGATGTACTGGCACTTGAGAGAGTTTTGCTGCATCCATCACTGAGTGGCTGTTTGAAGGAACTCTCCATTCTGACTTCTCAGATGCAACTGAAGAAGTGGCTTTCCCAAAAGACTCTGTTTATCAAAGTAGCAGCACTCACTAGGTCCTTAGGAAAACCCTGTGTCACACCAACACAAGCCAAGAAGCTGGTTACAGAGGGCTTCGACTACCAGAGCCTATCGCTTCTCCACCGAACCAGCCTTACTAAGGACGACTTTCACGAGAGCCTGAAGAAGAGGGGAGTCAGGAGCAAGCCGCTCGGCGAGAAGCTGTTCAAGGCGAGAAGCTGTTCAAGGCGCTCAGTTCCCGTTAGAAGTCTGCTGTTCGCCGCCTTCTCCATTCGTTGTTCCCGTGTTTTATTTATTTTTTTCCAAACCGGCTCTTCTCTGAGCCACTCAATAACGAAAGATTTCGTTGACAACAAAATGCACGTATTCCTTAACCGCCCGAAAGGGCGGGGCTGTTATGGAATAAAGTATGCGTACCAATACTTTTAGCTTCTGCAAGCTATTTCTTGCCAAAACTACAGAATGACGTATCAGAGCCGTTCTAAATTTGGAATGGAGTTACACAAGACTACAACAAATAAAGTTACAGAGAGAGATTACGTAATAAAGGTACACAACGGAAGTATAGCGTCAAAGTCTGTCATGAAACAACTACTGTGCGGTGCATAATTAGAAAAATAAATTGTGAACCGGAAAAAGCTTCTGTAAGTTTGTGGGGCTTGAGCTCCAAGGTCCGTAGAATGCTGAAACGGGCGCTGTAGCCTTGAACTGCAAACTGTAGCTCGTTCGTAGGGTGTGAAATTGTAAGGCTCATGTCTTCCATGTTTCTTGCTGTAGGAGTCCAATTTCAGGTAAACTTGCTCCTGGAAGGGCTCACTTCACAGTCCACTGCATGGAGTAGGCAGCAAGGAATAGAAAGTAGATAAACTTGGGCCATAGCAACATAATTGATTTAGCTAACGAGTTTGCGTGGGCGGATACTTAGGCGGTGTGCCAGCACCCTTAATGTGGTTACTTAAGTGTCTATAAATTTAGTGATGTTATTTTAGGAACTGCTTGTATGCCCAGGCTATAGGGGAGGGGTGTGTGAAACGTTGTTGGGGCCAGCAACTTCTTGAATATAATCTAATAACATCAAATCATGCTAATATGTGAGCGAGTCTAGGAAAAGGGACATTACGGCGCAAAAATTGAAATTGCGATTTAGGCTCCGGAAGTAAGTCATTGGAAAAATTCTTTCTCCGATTGTTGTTTTTTGCAGAATTAGTCTTAGTGACCCTTACTCTACGTCTATGCCAAATTTCAAATGTCAAACTTAAAAGACCCGAAGCGTGCCATGAAAAGACGAGTTACTTTTTATTCTCTCTTGTTCTCAAAGTACAATAAATGGGGGGTGGGCAGAGTTTCAAACAAGCAGCTTAAAAAACGGCATAGCTTTGAGACTATTGCATGCACTCTACAGCTTACCTCTGGCTGAAAGTTTACCACTACATCGAGTAGAGTAGCCAAAGATTCCGACAAGACTGGCTGTGAGACGCTGTGAAAGCTAAAAAGAACTCCACGCCAAACTTCGTACTCGCCGTTAAAAAATGGCTGCACGATTTAATTGCATACTGGAAACCTTAATTATACCGGAAGTGGCAATTCAATTTATGTTTTCTTGATTTCTAGTTCAATTGCTTTGCTGAATACAGACCAGTTCAACTGCCAGTTTCTCTGCGCGTCAAAGGTTTTACCCTCCAGGATTTTAGCACCAAGTCGAAGTAAATTGTAGCTTTTTATTAGCATAAAAAACTCAATTTTTTTTGGTTTGTGCCATGAGGTCCCTTTTCCTAGACCCACTCACATATAGTGTATAAAATGCTGATCAAAAATGTTATATAAACAGTAGTGCAGCACGTGATCATTGTTTGGTTAGTAAAGCCTCTAATCAGTCTTTTAATGTGGTCTTTGGCTCTTTCTTAATTAAGCATTCAGTGTTATTGGCATGTGGGGGGAAAATCATCCCTTTTATAAGGCGAGCATTGCATGGGCATCGAGTTTCTGTCTACCAATAGCAATGCCAGCACAACTTACATATCCTTTTAGTTAGGTTGGTCAGATTTTGATCTGAAACACTTGTGACTCAGCAGTGAAAAGCTAAAGATGAAATTATGTGAATTACTATTTTTGTTGAAGCCCCATCGCTACTGTATTATTGTCCATCTTGGCAACCTGATCATTACAATTTGTGACCCGGTTTGGGAAAATCTGATGAAGCACAGCACCTAGCTCTTTTTTTTTTTTTTCTTTTTTTTTTGTTCTATCGGTAGATTGCACGGGGCATGGGAGTGACATCCTCAAAATTTGGGAGCTATAGCACAAGTTGTCTTTGCCCTGCGCAATACAATTCATTACTTTTGTTTAATTTTTTCTGAATGAAAAAAATTACTTATTCCAAAATTGAATACAATTAAAGTATGTGAATGTAATGGCAACAATGTGAGTGCAAGAAATGAGTGGGTGTGCATTAAATTGATCTTTTGCTTCTTGGGAAGGACAATGAAAATTCCTCTGGCACTGTTCTGTAAATAGGTCCATTTTCCTACTACATGTAGTCAATTTCTTATGCAAGAGTGTTGAGTACCAAAGAAAGAAAGAAAAAAAAAGCCAGGTATTACCTAAATGGTGTAATGACCTGCTATTGTTCAGAGAGTTAAGAGTGCCATCACATGTGACAGTCTACGGGAAAAGGGGGCACTTCACGCAAAAATTGAAATTGAGATATAGGCTCCAGAAGTAAGTCATAGGAAAAATTCTTTCTTTCTCCTATTTTTGTTTTTTGCAGAATTAGTCTTAGTGACCCTTACTCTAAGTCTACGCCAAATTTCAAATGCCGAAACAACTTAAAAGACCCCAAGCGTGCCATGGAAAGACAAGCTACTTTTTATTCTCTCTCGTTCTCGAAGTACAATAAACGGGGAATGGGCGGAGTTTCAAACAAGCAGCTAAAAAAAACGGCATAGCTTTGAGAATAGTGCATGCAATCTACAGCTTACCTCTGGTTGAAAGTTTACCACTACATGGAGTAGAGTAGCCAAGGATTCCGACAAGACAGGCTGTGAGACGCTCTGAAAGCTAAAAAGAACTGTACGCAAACTTGGTTAGTCGCCGTTAAAAAGCGGCTGTACGATTTAATTGCGTATGCGGAGTACGCCGTTAAGTATATGGAAACAGTAATTATACCGGAAGTGGAAATTCAATTTATGTTTTCTCGATTTCTAGTTCAATTGCTTTGCTGAATACAGCCCAGTTCAACTGCCAGTTTCTCTGCGCGTCGAAGGTTTTACCCTCCAGTATTTTAGCACTAAGTTGAGATAAATTGTAGCTTTTTATTGGCATAAAAACACAATTTTTTTGGTTTAAGTGAAGTGCCCCCTTTTCCCATAGACTGTCACACATATCAACGCCTGGGCGCCTTTAGTAGTGGATTCAGCTGAATAGTTGTGAAAACAAGCTACAAAGAATGAATGACATACAAATGTATTGGGGGTATAACTATAAAACCGACTCTAAGACTGGTTGTGGGGCTAGTCTGCGTCAGACCCGAAGCTCTGCGAGATTCCTCACGTAAGGAAGCAACAAGTCGCTGCCACCAGAGTTCGCAATCGGAAGGTTGCCGTAGCTAACCGAACCGCCAATGTCTTGGAAACTAAGAATTTTAGTGTAATTAGGAACTGACTCTCAGCACGAGGAATCTAAGGTTATATGCCTCCTGACTCCTCATGCTAACAGCACTACGCATGACATGAACTAAACCACAATGACACAAAACTCACTACTAATGACAACCATTCATATGCATGACACACACACACAGTTCATCTAAACAAATGTTCATCTTTCTCTTGTTCTTCTTTCTTCTTCTTTCTCTCCTTCTCTTTCCTTGTCCTTCTCTCTACTGCCTTCTCTATCCTTTACAGTGTGGGCGATTAGGCAGCCCACATCTCCCCCCTCCTTCACAGAAAGGGTGACATCGTCACTGGCACAAGCGTGACATCTGCTCAATTCGTCTGCCACGACGTTGCTGGCACCCGCTCTGTACTTCACGACAAAGTCAAACTCTGACAAAACTAACGACCACCTGTATACTCTCCTATTCAACTGACGTCCCGTGCGTATAGATTCCAACCCCTTGTGATCTGTCCACACTTCAAACTTCTGTCCATGCAGATAGAATGAAAAATGCTGGATGGCCTCGACCACGGCCAAACATTCCAGCTCTTGGGCACTATAGTTCGATTGAGCCCCCTGCAGCTGTTTTGAGTAAAACGCAACCGGGAGTAGTTCCTCGTCTCTTCTCACCGACAGAACCGCTCCAACTCCACTGCTACTGGCATCACTCTCCACTACAAATACATCACTAACACGCGGAACAACCAAACACACAGAACTTGACAATGAATTCTTCAACTTACGAAAGGCCTCCGACATCCGGCTTGTCCACTCCACCTTCCCTGACAAGAGCGATGAGGTATGCGGAGTGAGGAGGGCAGACCACTTGTGGAATCCCTCGATGAACCTCCTATAATAGCCAATCAGTCCCAAGAACGCTCTGAGCTGCTTCCTGGTCTTAGGCTCAGGGTGGTTTTTTATTGCTGCAACCCTAGCCTCTGGCACTCGAATCACTCCATCACCAATCTCATGCCCCAAAAACATCAACCGCCTCCTTCCAAACACACACTTCGACAACTTGCACGTCAACCCTGCTCTCTGTAACACCCCAAACAACGACTTCAAGTGCACCAAGTGCTCATTCCAATTCCCCGAAACTACCAACACGTCATCTATGTAAACCTTCGCGAACTCCATACAATCCACCAACACCACATCCATCAGCCTTTGAAACACACTAGGGGCGTTCGTCAGTCCAAACGGCATTCTAACATATTGGAATTTCCCGAATGGACAAACGAACGCCGTCTTCTCCTTATCTCTCTCAGCCACAGCAACCTGGTGGAACCCCTTCGACAGGTCCACCTTTGATAGCACACAGCCCTTCCCTACACGCTCAACCATTTCCTCGAACTGAGGGATATAGTAAGGCTCCTTGACCGTGATTGAGCCTTCTATAATCCACACAGAGCCTAATACCGCCACCCACCTTCTTCACGGGCACCAATGGTGATGCCCACGCACTCACACTCCTCTCAATAATGCCTCCACTCTCTAACTCCTCCAACTCATCCTTCACCGCCTTCCGAATTCCCAACGGCACCGAGTAGGGAGCCTGCCTAATGGGCAAAGCATCCCCGGTATCGATGGTCAACACCACCACCTCTGTACTCCCTGGAGCGTCTGAGAATACACCCCCAAACTCTTCTAACAAACCATCTATCTCTTCACGCACATATCCCTCGCATTCTCCCTTCAACAAACACTCGTCTTCCTTACCATCTTCCAACACAACATCCAGTCTATTCACCGCAAATCTCTCTTTGAACCTCTTCAAACTGTTAACATGCACAACCTTTGCATGCTTTGTCACACCCTTCCTACCAATTTTATAATTCACGGCCCCGACCTTCTGCAGTACTTCATAAGGTCCCTCCCATGAATCCGACAGTTTACACTGCATCCCTGGGATCCTATACAGAACCAGGTCTCCCGCCACAAACTCTCTCGTCTTACATCCTCTATTCAAATACCGCATCCTTCCTTCCTTATTCTTTGCCATCTTCAACTCGGCACAGTCCCTCATCAATTCTAACTTCTCTGCCATCTCTCTCACCCAACCACACACATCCAATTCCCGACTTTCTATCTCAAACAACCCAGAGTACAGAGCATCTAAGGGGGTTCGGACCCTGAATCCATAGACCAGGTCAAATGGGCTAAAGCCACTGTCTGCATGAGGCATCTGCCTCATAACGAACAGCGCAAACGACAGCTGCTCAACCCAATCCTTCCCCTCATCCACGCACTTGCCCAAAATAGATTTCAGAGTGCCGTGGAACCGTTCCACCGTTCCATTAGTCTGGGGGTGGTACGGAGATGTCCGCACCCTCTCAATTCCCAACATCTTACTCAACTCCATCACAACTCTTCCACAAAACTGACCCCCCTGGTCAGACAACATCTTCTCAGGGACCGAAGTCCTCGAGAAGATCGTCCACAGGCCCTCAGCTACTGCCTTAGCACTGATGCCTCGTAGAGGTACTGCCTCTGGCCACCTGGTAGCCAGGCACACGCAGGTCAACAGGAACCTGTTGCCACCCTTTCCCTTAGGTAGAGGCCCAACTAAGTCCACTGCCACCGCCTCAAAAGGTTCACTGAGCAATGGTCGCTCCACCGCCAGCGCCCTCCTAGGTGTGTGCTTATTCTTCCTTTGACAGACCTCACAACTCTTACAATGCTCCCCCACTTCTTTCACCATTCCCGGCCACACAAAGTATTTCCCGACCATCTTCTCCACCTTATCTCCACTCAGATGTCCGTTCTTCTCGTGCCCCAACTCCAATATTCTCCTTCTATAACTCTTGGGCACCACCAACACGTCTCGAAACTGCTCCCACGTCACATACTGACTCCTCACCAATACTCCCTTCTTCCACTGGAATCCTCTCTCCTTACGTTCACCCAATTCTCTCCATTCTGTCAAACTTTCGTCCTCACCCAATTCCTTTCTAAAATCTACTCCATCAGACCCCTTCCCCACTGGACCAATCTGTCCAGCGTACTCAACAAATGGTTTCTCTTCTTCCGTCACTGGTGTCACATCTCCCAGGTCAGAAGGCGTACCCTCTTCCCCTGCAGACACTTCACTCCTTCCTTCCTCAACCTGCCCATCTATCTTCTCACTCTCGTCCCTCTCTTCTAAAACTGTATTTTCTGCCTCTCCCGATTCAACCACACTCCACAAATCTGTATAACCCGCATCCGGATCACTCTCTTCACTCAACGCCTCAGCCTTAGCTTGACTGCGTGTCAACACCTTGATTTTGGTTTCCCTTGCCCCTTGCTCCATTTCAGGGCCCTTCATCTCCTCCACTGCGACTCTAAATGCCGCAACCTCCTTCCCGTTTGCAATGTCAAAAGGTACAATGCACATTGCTTCATCTTCTGCTCTTTCATCAATCATGGCCAGCTTGGCCAGTCTTAAACCTCCCACCTCATATTCTACTACTGTGCTCTGGTGCACACTGGTTACACCATTCACTCCAGAGATATGCATCTCGCCACATCTCTCTGCACCCTGGTCCACCAAGGACCTAGGCACTACACCCACCTCAGCACCCGAGTCTATCAGTACCTTACGTCTGACCCCGTTCACCGTTCCCCACACAATATTTCCTTTTCTCTTCTCTCCAACCACAACCTTCAATACCCTTGTCACTCCTGGCTCTCTTTTCACCGCACTACCAACCTTCTTACTGGGACACTCTATACTTCTATGTCCAGCCTTACCACAACTAAATCCTAATGCACTTGTACTCATGCAGCACATAAACACACACAAAAATACACACATGCATTCATAAGGTCCTTCAGTTATTCACAATTGTTATTGTCAGAAATGTGTAATGCCCGTGGGAGACTCCCTTGGCGTTGGGGATTATAGGACTAGCCTACACAATGGAGTGCCAAGTATTAAGCGATAAAACCGAGGTTAGCTAGGAGGACTTATTAGACAGACAGTTCGTTCAATTCATTATTAAAAAATCATCTCCACTCACGTGATCCCTCATGGAGCATGACTCAGCAGGTAATTATGCGTGGGTGATACAAAAATCAAGAAAATGGATGTGATTGAGTGTATGCATGACAAATGCATGCATCAAGAAAGAAAACACATATGAATGATGTCCAGTAGGTATACGTATTCCATGAATCTGCAGAGCAGCTGCTCGTTAATGGCGATCTATGTTTATTAACATATTATTCATTGGAAATCTGAAGTTTGTAACTCCATGGTCCTAATGATAATATAATATTCAAAATTTCTTATAAATAAAGTGATTTATTACCTATATTTTAATGGTAGGGGACTAATGTGTGTTAGCCATATCTCAATGCTGCTTGTTGGACTGATAAAGTGGATGCCATTGATGGATCCATAAATGTGCGCTAGACTACTAGCATAATATGTGACCAGTTTTGGGAAAATCAACCTAAACACAGTGAATTTTTTTTTCAGTATCCACAGGTAAAGCCATACGGTTTGTTTTTTTGTTTTTTTGGTTTTGTTTTTTCAAAAAATATTATGGCAGAAATAGACAAACATCTGTTAGCTCTAGCTTATGGCACAGTTGTAAGCTCTGGCGAGCTCCAGAACTCACGCAGTGATACGAGAAACACTACTCAGTTAGATTCGTCTGCTAAGAAATCTTTTGGTGGGCTTTTCACTAACAGTGGGGGGGAGGGGGGGACAAACTGTAGCTATGTAATTCACTCACTTGTATACATAAACCGCATACTCACACAATCTTGCCTCATAGTTTCTCGAAGAGGCCTAAATTAAGCCTGTTTGACTTCTTTCAATGTGCCTGCAACAGGTTTAGTTCAAAGTGTCGCGGAAACACACGGTGATAGTATACAGAATACAAGACATGCCCCCTGGCCTTAGCAACTCCTTTACGTGGCTTTTTTTTTTTTGTTGTTGTTGTTTGTGTTTTTTGTTTTTTAATCAGCAATAATAAATTGAACAAACTTTACTGAAGTGTTGTAGGGCGAAAATGGCTTGTGCTACAGCTTCCAAATTTAAAGGACGGCATCCCAAGGCCCCGTGCAACCTACTGGTAGAACAAATAGAAAACTCTAGATCCCGTGTTTAGGCCAATTTTCCCAAAACCGGTCACATATTTTACCTAGGAGTGTATCAACACTCCATTTCTTTCTGTATTCAACTGCTATCAATAAAGCAATGTTTTAGAATGTAGCAATGATGAAAATCTAAAGATGCAAATAAAATATTGTGGTGGTAAGGCCTATGGCTTAGAAACAAGTGCTTGATTTATTCGACTTCTACATGCTGCAGCGTATGAATCTATTTTAATAGATTCACATAAGGATCGATCAGATTATTCACATGTGACGATCTAATTTCTTAGGGTGGCCGCACATAGCAATGTGCACCACCCATAGATCCGGACTTTAATTTATTCCCTGCCAACATCCCACCATTTGATAATACGCGAGCAGGAACAATAATACAGTAGCAGCAGAAGTATACTTCGTGAAGTTGTGGTACCTTAGCATCAGGTTGTCTCATATCCGTTTACAACAACACTCCACACAGTAGTCCTCGTCTGAGCTCACGCGGCAAGGTGTACCAGGCTGCCTCTCCTCCTGTAGCCGTTCTCCAGGCTCTGCGCATATGAGCTCAAGCAGATGGATCCAGATTAATAATAGATAATTGGCGAGCGAGCGTAGCGAGCGAGACACTTACAGGGATAAAAATGAAAAAATCGGGGATGTTTGTTTATTTATATATATGGACGTATGTATGTCATTTTGTACTTTGACCCTCCGTATTTTTGTGTTCGCTCCGCGTTCGACCCCGTCCCAAACTTCACTAAACAGAATCCTCCGGTATAGCGACCATTACCCGTATCACCTTAGAAATTGAATTGTTTTGCGGGTGCAGTTAAAACTCAAAATCTTATGGGAGCTACATTTCTATTCGAGTTAGTGGCGGTGGTAAGTTAATGTGCTATTTGTCACAGTTATAAGCCCTACTCAACAGTATTTACTTAAACATGCATTGTCCACTAAGACGAACCACGAAGGTAAGTCTTGCGTAGGTATGTTCAGTTGTGTGAAAGTATTGTGCGTTACAACTACTATTAAGAATATCACAAAGAAAATTTTAAATAACGTGATTTGATTTTGTTGCTTCTTTTTCAATTCAAACTGTTGCGCGGTTACTATGACATTGAAACACCTTTACCTCATACGTAATTTAAAAACTCGACTTTATTTTAATAGCTTGTGTGTTAGTTGTTAAAATCAAATTTAACAATAGTGTAGTTTAAGGCTCGCTCGCCATTTGTGCTCAAGCACACCACTAGTAATTTGTAGTAGCTGCCATAAGAAAAAATCGAGAAATATGCTCTGATAGTTAGACAACATAATAGACATTAAAATAATACCAGTAATGATTTCATGAAATAGAATATATTGATACCTCATAATAATTAAATCAAAACAGAAATGGCTAAAAAAAGACTAAATGCTGCTGAAGTATTGACTCTCCTTGACAGTGATGAGGAGTGTGATGATTCTGATGAGGTTATGGCAGAAGATGGCTCACAAATGTCTTACCCCTGTCCAACCGGTTTTCTGGCCGCTTCTCCCTCTCGATGATAAGCCCTACTGAAACGAGTGTGAGGAGATTATTGTAGTCTTGTTAATAGTGTTTTTCTCGGCATGGTTAGGTAAGGGAAGCCTTTTATCAAGCTAGCTAGATGCATATTCAGTGTGTATGTACCTATAATAGATTAGTGAACCATTTGCTGCTGGAAAACTCTACAGTTTCAGTTTGTGTACAGTTTTCTGTACTTGCTATTCACTTCATTTGTTTATTCATCCTTACTTAGCTAGCTACATCACAAAATATTCATCTATATTTAGCTGGCTATTTCAAAATATTTTTTTATATAAAATAAGTATCATTATATTATATACATTCATAAAAATTGTCACTGGTCATCACAATACTGTAAAATAAAAAAAATCATGAGTGATATATCAGGAAGAAGTTTTGCACAAGAATAAAAAATTAAAATAATGGAGTCATTAGTGAGGTATTATTTACCTGTCAAAGCTTGGAGACAATCTGGGAGCCAGTGTCTGCTCTAGGGAGAAACAATACTGATAAAGTAAGCCAAGAAATACAATAGCAAACAGCTGAGCTCTTTACAACTTATAGCGGGGGCGGGGCCTTGGTTAGCTTTATCAATTGGTGGGTGGGAAGCTTTGAATTACCCGCGCAAGCTAAGTTAGCGGTCGTTTTAATTTACTATTGCGAGCACAGCGGATTTTTGTGGTTATTTGTGGTGCGCGCACGTTGCTATGTAACAGCACCCTTAAGTTGGAAGCACTGTATATATCTAATATTTGGTGAAGTTCACTTCAGTTAATTGAGGTCCTTCAATTGCAATATGCATTAGTCTTCCAAGATTGATGTCACTAATTCTAGACCTGAGACGATTTTTAATCACATGGGTGTGGTTTCAGCAAAAGTGGTTGTGGTCAAACAAATGTGTGCTCCCCGCTCCTTCCTAAACTCTTCCCTCCCTCCCCTCCCCCCCCTCCCCCCCCGAGAAAAAATAAATCCTGTATGAAACCCTGTATACTGACATTACTTCAGCCTGTTATCTCATGCAATGGTGGAAGCTTAGACAACTGGTGTCCAGAGCTCTGCTAATGTATTGTTCTGTTACATTTTATTTTAAAATAAATATGGCTATTACATAACTAAGGTAGCTGGGCAATAATTAATAACAAAAAAAACCTTGTCATTTTGAACATTTTTTTGTACTTTATGCATCTGACGTACATAATATTTACTGAACTAGCATGTACCCGCCACTCTGTGGTGCTTGATGTACTAATTTTTGCAAATTAAGAATACAGTAGTTTAGCTCATGAATTATTCATGAACACACATTGGCATCATTGGTCACCATTATCGCCATCGTCGTTACTGACACATAAGCATATTATTATATATAGATAATATTTTTTACCAAGCTTGCAGTCACACCCCTGATGCTTGATAGGCAGCAACATTGCTGGCTGTGACTGCCCATAGTAAATAGTAATGAACATCTTAATCATGCACAAAAGAATTGCTAATATTGCACTGGAATACATATACAGCACATTGTTATTATGCAGTTATGTTGTGATCACCATGATGACTTTGTGGTATTTGTTAAGCAACCAAATTTGACCACAAATATTAACCCATACAAGTACTTTCACATGATAGGTGGTTGCTAGGTAGTTTTTGGAGTCCTGTTTATATTTTGATTATTTACCCATTCACCTGCATAAGCTCCATATGGCGCCAATCATTCATTTGGCACTTCTACGACTATTAAAAATCGATTATCCAAAATAACATTCTAATTTTTTTGTTTTTACTTTGCCGTGACTTCCTGTAATAAAAAAAAATTGAAATGAAAAGCATCAGTATTTTATTTTTTAGAATATTTTTAAAAACACGGTTGCCAGAATGCTTACCTTTGAGCATTGGTCCGCCAAAAAAAAAATTGTTGTGGTACGAGACTCTGAAGCTCAGAATTTAGTAACTAGAAAGTGAACAAGCCGTGCACTATGTTTGAACTCCGTAGCAGTGTCATGACCGTCTGTCATTAAGTTTAAGATTGAACCGTTAGTAAACAGTAAGTCCAAATTTTTAGCTTTTCTCTATTTGGACAACGGTACTTTTTTGGATACTAGGATATAGTTTTTGTGTTAACTTGCTTTAAAATTGTTTCTCTTGCTGATTGTCTTTACAGGGAAAGAATAAAATGTCATAAAATTGTCAGTTTACCATTACTGGTTGTCATAAACCTGCCGGTTGAAAGGGGGCCTCACCATAAAAAAATTTTTTTTTCCTTTTCAATTTTTGACTTTTTATTTTTATATTTTTATTCTGTAGGTTGAAGCTTTCTGAAGCTGTGTCCAAAGTTTCAGGCCAGTTGGACATTTCTTTATTTATTTATATATATATATATTTATTGCAGCCTTGATATTTTTGCTTGAATATTTCCCCATCACGCTAGCGTTCTGTATTCTCCCATATTGTACGCTTGTTATTGAACGGTCCAAGTAGCACGCGCGTAGCGAGTAAAATCAATGAAAATTGTATTGTAACCGGTTGAGAAAAAATATCAAGGCAGCAATAAATCACTTATCACACTCGTCGTACATTATGGGAATGATATTTTACTCTCACGCCACATTTTCACTCGCCTTTGGCTCGTGAAAATATTTTGCGTGCTCGTAAAATATTTTCCCATATTGTACTCTGACTCGTGCTATAAGTATTATATATATATATATTTTTTTTTTGTTTGTCATCCCTACTAACAGTACTGCACCACCCGGAAGAATCCAATCTTTATGTTTTACCGTTACCGTTTGTATGGCGCGTCTTCGCCATTCCTCATTTACAACTATGGCTCATTATAGTTCAAAATAAAGCACACAGGAAGAGCTATTTAACCACGTCAACTGCACTCCAATTGGGGAAAGTATGAGTGACTGCGCACGCGAAGCAGTACTTACTTTTTTTAATGAACTTTGCACGAGTGTTGTATCGTTTCTCCTAAATTTCCAGTCCTACCTGGCGTTATGGGAGGCGAAAATGAAGCTAGAAAGCATTCCTGAAGTTTTCACAGAATCCTGTTTCGAAGGAAGGCTACAGTGGAGTCCAGGTTAAGGTATTCAGTTTTTTTTTCAAATTTTCATAAAAAAACTGCCATTTTTTTGCAAAAAAAAAAAAAAAAAAAAAAAATATATATATATATATTATATAAAAAAAGAAATAATGGTACTTCAATTGTTATTTCACTAAATAAGATAAGCTGCAAGACATTATATTTATCATCGAATACCATGGAATATCATGAGTCTGTCGGCTTGTATTTACACAAGTGCCTCAGCAATGAGTGTAAATGTCATTGCTGGACGAGTGATATTTCTGTGGTATCCGAGGATCAATCAATTTATTGTGTACTGATCATGTGCGAATAGCATAGAAGCTGTGTGTCTAATTTGATGGATGCTGCTAAGACGTCTTCCACTATTTTTTGTTTGTTTGTTTGTTTGTTTGCTTTTTCTGAAGAAGTGATTGGTAGCCTTGTTTCTATTCACAGTGGAGTAGGAAGGGAATGTGAAAGTCAAGAAGTACTGTCATCTAGCAAGGCTTTTCCTGTGCTTGCACTTGGGGAAACAAGAGGACGCAATGAGCATTACAAGTTGTGTTACGGTACTTCATGGTCAAGTGTTCCTCTGACAACATGAATGTGGAGTTTACTAAACGGGATACAACAACTTGCACTGGTGAAGGATGTGACACTTGTCCTAAGCCTAAAAGGTGGAGTACTCCAGAAAAACCAGATTGCTGTCCAGTGCTATTCATTGCAAGGAACAGAACCAGGATTGAATACTTGCTTGTATTAGAAACTTTTCTCCTCTACACTCATTTTTGATGAGCTAGCTGGATGAAAGTTTTGGCATTCATGATAATATAGCTGCTTATTTTATTTAACCAAATTAAAGTGATTGGCACTAGTGCTGGGCGATATTGAATAATGACAGGCGATACGATATCATTTGAAATTATCGATATTTCTTCTTTTTTTAAAATATTTTATAGTACATCGTACATAAAATTTATACAGTCAATTTAAACATTTAAGGAAATCGTTAGTTTAATTTGAAAGTTATTTAGAAATGAAAATGTCATTGCAGCTAATTATTCACAAATTTTTTGCTAAAAATCTAACATGTTGATTTTTTCTGGCTTTAAAGGCACGATTTTCGCTTCGAAATAATGTGTCCAGACGTGCTAAAAACACGCTCCGAAGAAGAACTTGATGCACGTACACACAAATATTGCTTAGCCAGCAATGAAAGTGCAGGAAACTGCTTACAGTGTACTTTCCACCACTCAAGTGGATGGGACGTTGCATCGGCACAGGGAAGTTTTTCATAATGTTCAATTTCTCTTTGCACATGTTGTAGGCTGGTCAATGATGATGACTCCCTCTGATCATCATCTTGAGCACTTCGCCTTGCTTTCTCAAGCCAAGCACCAAGTTTTCGTTTCTTTGATGGAGGTGGGTTACTTGGTGCACACTCCTCACTAACGGACTCAGATGAGTTCAAACGACTGAGCAGTAATCCTCCTTCTTCAATAATCATCTGTTTCACCAATTTCCTTGCATCATCACTCAGGTACACATCACAAAACCGAGGATCCAGATAACTGGCTTTATTTAGAAGGTTTTGGATGTCAGCCGGCTCATACTTGTCCACAAGATACTCCATCACAAATATCGCCCAGCACTAATTGGCACAACCCTAAAAGGACACAGTAAGCGTAAGAATAAAGCCTAGGGGGATGCAATAACTTAGGACTCCTCCTTTACCTTGGAATATTGCTTGCATACAATACTTACCAATTTAATACATTTGATGCTCATTAGGCCTATTTAGCACACAATATTAGTACACAATAAATATACGTACAATAATCATGATATAAATTTTAATAATCATATATTTTTCTTTTGCTTGAGATTTAATAATATATATTATATGTGTGTGTGTGTGTGTAAAAAAAAGTTCCGAATTTCGTTTTGTGAAACGGCTGTCGCACGATTAAAAACAAAAGGAGGAAAACCAATATGCCATTTGGTAAAATAAAACCATTCTGTTTGACTAAATTACCATTTTAATCTTTCCTATACCGTATTCCTCGCTTAGAAATATTAGAAATTTTCCAATAAAAAGTTGTTGTTGTTTTTTTTGTTTTTTTTTTTTGTTTTTTTTTTGGTTTGTTTATTTGCTTGCAGGTTCACTGTTTAAAGATTGCTCGAATAACACCTCGTAGGGTCTTTTCCAAGAGGCACTGTCTGGACACCCCATTTTAAGAACTTTAGTCTCACCAATTATTTTTAACTCCAAAAGAGCATATGTAATTGATAGCTTATAGTTGTGGCAGCGTCTCCTATTTAACATCAACACTGAGTTATTCAGCACTTAATTTTTAAGAGTGTTCTAGCGGCAGTGCTTTTGTGTCTAAAAAAAATGAAGTCATCCGATTTTAAGTTGTTTTCATGGTATCAATGTTTTCTAGATGTTAGGGCATTCAAGGGCTTAGGAATTTTTTACCGTTGGAAGTCCAATAGCTAGCAAAAGACCTATGGAGTCCAAACCCGGTTAAAGTGGTATGCCCATCAAAACTGCAGTCGGCTAGCCTTATTGAAGCAAGTTAGATTCTTATATGAATTGTTGTGCACTATCCCCATAGCGTTTAATGAGTGATGCATGGCCTTAGCGTGCTGATATAGCTATGGAAGAGGTTTTAGCTATAAAATATTACTGAATTGACAGAAAAGCCTTAACTGTTTTTTATGTTTTAATAACAGTGTGGGTGTTTTAGTCAAAACATTATGGAACTCAACGGTATTAACTGCGGTAAAAACTTATTGTTGTATGGCCATACTATGATATGGAATCTGGAACTTTTTTTTAGAGCCTACTGTATGTTATATTTTAATTATTTTTATAGACTGTACTTATCAAGAATTTGAAGATATCCGTCTATCAAAAGATAATCCTCAATTGGTTACTTTTATCACATCCAATAAATTCAACATATATCAAGTCTTAAATTCAAATGGAGAAAGACTGATTCATTTGGCATGTCGGGATGGGCGGCTTGATATTGTGCGTACACTCATTGAAATTTATGGTTGCAGATTCAATATAAAAGATAAATTTGGCAATACTCCATTGCATACAGCCTGCCAAAGTGGCCAATTTTTGGTAATGACTTATTTTTATTTTGAACATAATTTAGTGGGCAGTGGCAGCAAAAACCACAGAAATATGTCACTGCTACATGTCGCTTGCCAATCAACATCCATGGCTCTGATACGCTTGATTACATATTTTAGTATTTCTCGCTTTCAAGGTCGAAAGCAACCAAAGCTAGTTCAATTTGAAGATGATATTTTATTGGAGGAGTTTGCCAAATCTAATTTTGTAAAGCTCGCCAATAGTTTTGAAGCAGCATTTAGAAATGGTAAAAACTTTGGCACTCCTCTTCATGTTGCTTGTCGCAGTAATAATTTAGCTGCTATAAAACTATTTTTTTCTGAGTTGAATTTAGTTTTAAATTTTGATTTCAAGCAATATGTTTCTTCTGTGCTGACTCTTGCTTGTGAACTCAGGCACTATGATATCATTGACTACTTGTTAAATGATGCGTCAAAACCACTTTTATCAATTCCCCCATCGAAAAAAGTAGTGCAGCCAAATTGGGAAGAAGAGAAAGACTTTTATGTCAGTGATGATGATGATGATGATGATGATGATGATGATGATGATGATGATTTAACTATGAGTCCTTATTTAAAGGAAGTTTTATCTCCTGTTGATAGCTATTATGAGGAAGCAAGGTATATTCAAAATACAGGGATAAAAAAATCTAAAATTGAAGAAAATAATATACTTCATTTTTCAATCAAGCGAGGTGATCATGCTTTATTCATTCATTTGCGAAATAATCACTCTATGGGTGTTAAGGTAACGAGTAAGGATTGTCTGTTGCATGCTGCCTGCATGTCTAATGATGTGGAAATGGTCAAAACAGTCTATCATCTCCTCAGTTGTGTGCCAGAAATTGATATCATTAATTCCAAAGATCCCTCTGGCAACACGTGCATGCATATTGCTTGTGAATGGAGTTCCTTAGAAATGGTAAAATTTTTGTTCGCAAAAGACTTTAATGTGAATGTCAGAAATAATCATGGAGATTCTCCGTTGCATATTACCATTCGAAACAGAAAAAAATCTATTTTTGATTTCTTAATTTTACACAAAGCTGATGTAAATATCACTAATGGGCTTAATGAGACCCCTCTCCATATAGCTACATGTGACCAAAATGACATTTACTATGCAAAAACCCTCCTGGACCTAAAGCATTGTAATACTTGGAATCATCATGATAAATATGGTGATACACCACTTTTCAATGCTTTAAAGTCAAGAAGCAAAGACATGATAAATTTGCTCCTTTTGTATTCCCATTTTGACATTTTAGCTGTCAATAAATTAAAAGGGGAGACAGCTGCAAATATAGCTGGAAGATTTCAAGATTTGGAATTATTGCTACATTTTTTATCAGAAAAAAGGCCATATCCAGTAAAGCTTCAAAACTACATGGGGCAAACCCTTGTTCACTACGCTTGCTGGAAAAATGACATAGCTATGATCAGATTATTGGGAGATTCAAACAATAATTACAACTTAAGTGAAGATATTAATTTGTTTGATAGAATGAATGAACTAACCCCTTTGCAATTTGCTTGTATGAAAAATGATATAAAATTGGTAACATATTTCCTCAATTTACCAGATTCTTATCCAGATGTAAAAAATAAAAATGGTGAAACCGTTCTTCACATTTGCAGCCGACAAAACATGAGAGAAATGGCTGAAGTTTGTGTTGAGAAATGTTTTAGGCTATCTCGCAATAAAGATTTTGATACACCTCTCCATGTAGCCTGTTACAGAAAAAATTATGATCTTTTAGAATGGTTTATCAGAGGTCTTACTGATACCTGTAAATTGGATGCTTATGGAAACAAAGAAGGGAATACTATATTGCACGTTCTTGCAGGAAGACGCAAAACTAAACATTTAGTTGAACTTCTGATATCTTCAAAAAAATGTAACCACAACACTAAAAATAAAAAAGGAAACACAGCTCTACATGTAGCTTTTCGTGAAGGAATAATAGACAATTCATTGTATTTGTTGTCCTTATCTTTTGATGAAAAAGCTTGGTATAACAATGATGGATATTCTCCACTTTTTTTGGCTCTTAACAATGAAAAATTGTACTTAGCTGAAAAAATTTCCAAACGATGCAATCTCAAGATGCTTGCTCAGTGCTTATCAACAGAAAATCCAAATCATTTACGTGATTTCAAAGAATCAATAGGAAGTCTTGAGATGCCTTTATTGCTTTACTTAATTTACTTTAAGTTTAGCAGGTATAGGTACCATACTTCTGTTTATGAGGAAGATCATTTGTCCTATCATCCCACAGGACATAGAGATGATGACATTCATGATCAGGATAGCGGTGATAATGATGATGAATACAGTGTTGATGAAAGTATAAGATCTTTATTTTCTACAAAGGGTGAGAAGACATCTCACAAAAAATTGATAGTATCATTGGTGTTTGATAAACCTTTACTTTTAAAACAGACCGATTCACATGGGAATACAATATTACATTACCTAACTATGTGTGATTATGATGATGTACTGCATTCAATACTGAAGATAGCATTAAAAATTGTTGATATTAATTCTATGAACTTGACGTTCTGTACACCCCTTCATTATGCTTGTTTATATCAGCAAGAATGGATAATTTATGAAATCTTTAAACAGAAAGGCGGTTTTAAAAGTCTCAATCAAAAGAGCAAGCTTGGAACTCCGTTTCAAATATGTAATAAATCATACGGTTCTTTTATAGCACAATTTCTTGCTGCGCATGGAGCTAAAATTGAAGGAAGTATGTTGCGTTCTCATATACGTCAAGAGGCAAGCTTTACTCCAGACTCTTCTGTGGGTGTCATTGTGCTTGGGGATTCAACTGCCGGGAAAACTACTTTGATTGATACGTTAAGAATGATGCTTACAAATGACAGGAAAAAAATTCAGTCAATAGTTGAGCCAACCACTGGTCTAGTGATGTCAGAGTTTCTTTACTATAAAAATGCACACTGTTATAGATTTTATGACTTTGGTGGTCAAGTTGAGTTTGAAGCGAGTCATTCTGTACATTTAGAAAACTTGCTGACACTAAATGCTGATTCCTTAAAAAATCCATTTGTATTTTTATTACTTGTAAAAGGAACTGATAGCCTCAACCAAAATAAAGAGCAGATTATTCGATGGCTAAATTTTGTTCGCGGCCATGTTCGAGTCAACACCATATCTATTCATCTCTTATTAGTCTGCAGCCATGATGACAAGCTTGATGGCAGTGAGTCTCGACTGTCTAAAAGAAAGGCACTTCAAGCATTCTTAGATAAGCATGACACATCTCCTTTGGATAGACATGAATATCCTTATTTGTTAAACTGCACTAAGCCAGACACCACTGGAATGTGCCAACTTCTTGGTAGTATGGAGGATATGTTTATTTCCTCAGAATCTTTTCCTCAGGATCAGGTATTGGATGAACTTAAGTATTACCTCCATTTATGGTTTCCACAACTTCCATGTCAAGTGCATGAAATTATTTCAATAATTAAGAGTGACCGACACTTTACTCTCGATGAACATCATTGTTTGACAGTCAGTGGATCTAATTCACAAATGATTATTCCACAAGAAAAAGAAGCTCTCATTGCGCTTTTGAAAGAACTCTATGTTCGCAATGATATTCTTCTGCTAATGCAGCCAGATAATGTATTAGATTGGTGGGTGGTTGGAAAAAAGGCACAAAACATTTTGTTCAGCAAGGCTAATTCACTATTTTCTCCCCGTAATTTTCAGGATGCACCACAATACTCACTGGTTACATACAATACTGGAGTGGTTCCCGAAAAGAAAATTAAAGAAATTTTTCACTGTCTCAATATCAACAGTGAAGTCATGATAAACTATTTGATTAACTTGGAATTTTGCACAACAATTTCCAAACATACATTTGATTGTGTAGTTCAACAAAATAAGTTAGACAACTACGAAAGTTTTGATGGCAAGTTATTCTTTTTTCCAGGGTTGATTAAAAGTGTTAAAGGTGTGGTTCCATATGACAAAAAGAAAGGTGAATTTTATGCCTCCGCATGGCTATTTGAGAATCCTCAAAATTGGAGCCTGCGCTTTATTCATTCTATATTAGTTCACTTAACATATAAATTTACAGTCAAAAAAGATCATTTGTTTTTCGTGAGAAGAATTCACTTGTGGAAGAATGGGCTCTTTTTTTGTACACAAGATCAGGTTGAGGTATTAGTGGAAGCTGAAAATACTAAAGAATTGTATGTTGTTATCAGATCTTCTTCCAAATTTCTTCTTGCAAAGTATAGAGCAGAAATTTTGTATGAAATCAGAACTATACTGGAAGATGTTTTAAGCTGGGATACTACAAGTTTTAAAGGTGAATACGTTCTCTACCCACAGCCACAGTGTTATGAAGCAATAAAAAATTGCAAGAAAATTCGATTATCTCAAGTAAGCGAGACCCTGAAACAAGAACCATCTCAACGCTCGATATTTATAAGCGATGTTGAAAATATCAGTTTGAAGCAAATTTTAACTTTTGATCCCTGCATTGATCTTGAATATTCTGAACTAAACAATGGTATAAAAAGCAATTCACTGAACAGAAGCTTTCTTCCTTCAAACATTTTGGAAATTCCAGAACTAAAAAAGAGCACCACACCCGAAAATATTCCTATTGAGGATCTCAGTGTCATTCTTAATAAATACAGTATTCTGCATGATGTTTTGAAATATTTTGAACCATAAGTTTTACAATTTCTATTCTGTATATCATTCTATATTCACTAGTTTTCATGTTTTGTATCAATTGATGTTAGCTATATTTATTTTTGTTTTCGTAGCAATTTTTTATTTTGTTTTTCATGTTTTGTATCAATTAGTGTTAGATATATTTTATTTTGTTTTAGTGGACATTTTTATTGCTAAATGGCAATGTAACTTGTAGAAAGATTTTTGTTTTGTTTTTTATTTTAGTATAACCCAAAGTACTGTATTATGCTTTTATTGTTTTTATACAATAATTTGGATACTCAAATATGCACATATCAAGTGTCCTGCTAAGCAATGAAGTAGCTGCACTAGAGAATTGAATATGTAATAGTTTAACCATTGGTGTGTGGAATTATTGATTTCATAAAAAATATATAGAAGTTGTTATGGAAACGTGCCTTAGCTAATTTTTTAAAGGAATTTCATTATTGAAGATAAAGTTAAATGATGTAAAATCAAATTCATTATATGATATTAATAATTGAAATTAGCTAAAGTAACACTTATAGTTCTACTGAGCTATCTATTTACTATTTAGCTACCTGTTATATCACGTCCTATTAACTATTGCATAACTGAAGCATACATCATCAATGCACCTTACGTCATCAATGTAAATTCATGCATGTGACACAAACTACTCACATGTAATTGGTTTTTCCTGGATACACTGTGTGTGTTTGATGTGGCAAAGAATAGAAAGAGCTGTTTACATTCCTCAGCTGAGAAGTTGTCACCAAATACAGTAGACCCTCAGTTATCCGAACCCCGTTAATCCGAACTCTTGCTAATCCAAACACCATTTTTGGGAATTATAATGATATTCATTGGATTTTTGCTGTGCATTAAATAGATAAGAGATTAAGATTCCATTCAAAATGACTTATTTCGAATATCCGAACGACCCTCGGTCCTGGGGTGTTCGGATAACTGAGGGTCTACTGTACACAGAAAACCAAATGGTCAATACATTATTAAAAATGTTCTTTTCAATCCACAAGGCAGGTCTAAGGAGAGAGTTGTTCCTTGCTAAAAAAACAACACTGACATCTGACGTGATATGGTTTTATGTAGCAGATGCTCAGGGTTCCATCTAAAACACTTTGTCTATGGGGATGCTTGGGCAAGTTCACAACTGAGAGGAGTCAATTTTTTTGTGTGGCAGTACCCCTTCTGGGTTCATTAAGTACACCCTAAAGAGTATGCATGCAAAACGTTTAGCTTTGTCTACTCTGTAATAATATTTTTTATTTTCTACTCAACTATAAAACAGACCACTCAGACACATCCTTATCATACACACCTTATAGACCTTAAGGAGACAGGAATAATAGAAAAGTTCTGTCTATCATCTGTCAGACTAGTCTGGTGGAGCCAGACCC
>WLWD01005544.1_pt1 | contig 30897 bp, 23 predicted proteins | sample 6712731 | NCBI WGS metagenome assembly WLWD01 (sample SAMN12718690, study PRJNA576275) | sponge metagenome | isolation source: marine sponge | host: Mycale hentscheli | place: New Zealand: South Island, Marlborough, Capsize Point | collected 2014-11-01
CCACTACTTCTATCTGATTTTTTGATAGTCTCATCGAGTAGGCTTACCGCATCAAACACGCCCGGCACATTTGGATTGGCATCGAATTCTGCCTGCATCATGTATGCACCGATAAGAAATTTAGAACGAACTACGGCATTGGGGTTGCGGGCAAGGGACTTAATGAGCTTTTGCTCAACGTTATCAAGCCTTTTCTGTACACCCATAATATCAGACTTGTATGTGGCATAACTGGAAGCTAAGTCTTTGAATGCCGCGTCATAGATTCTTGATGTTTTGTAATCCCCGTATACTTGGTCAATAAATCTCAGTGGGTTTCTGTTTACGGCGCGGGCAATAGAAGTGTCGTTGGTTACCCCATCTAGTAACGCCCTTACTCTAGCAATTTTTGGAAGCTTAGCGTCTTTGATGGATTGCTCTACGATGACAGACCTGTTGTTTACCTCTACCATCTCCACCAAAACCTGAGCTGTATGTGGCAGAAATCCATTTTGGATATTGTCAGCTACACGCAGTACGTTTTTCAAATCGGAATTGCTTAAGGTCAACACTCCCCCGGTACGAATAAGGCCATTGAACCTTCGTACCAGTTTGTTTTCTATCTGTGTAGGGAACTTATTAGAAAGCCTAGGCAGTCTTTGCACTGCATCCAATAGCTGGATTCGCTCCTCTTCCCTTGCCTGCTCCTTCTCCTCTTCGGACATCTTCCTCTCTTCCTTCAACTCATCGGCATACTTTTTTAAGACCTCTTCCTCCTCTTCGGACAGCAGTTCTTGCTCAACCATATCCTTTATAGTAGACGCAACGCTATCTCCTTTCTTATGGAATGCCTCGTAACGTGCGAATAGTTCTTCCTTCTTAGCAAGAACTTCGTTGACACCAGATAAAATTTTGACGACACTATCGTAGACATCGGTACGCTCCCTTAAATCCAACACCTTCTTCCGCTCACCCAACTCGTTCACCAGCTTTTGATATTCCTTGAATACCGACTCTGGAATTAGACTCGCGTCTATATTGAGTAACGTCTGTAGCATAGGCATCAAGTCTTGAGCTACACCAAGTTTCTTACTCGCATTACTCAACGCCCTCTTGCGCAGCTTGTTGAGCTTGTTCACCTCTTGTATATACTTTGCCTCAGCAAAAACGCGTGCGGTATAGTTGACGAAGTTCTCTACCTGAACAGGATTGAACGGGTCCATCTTTGCCATCTTCGTTAAGATAGCTGTGGCTTTAGCGCCACTAATAGTTCCGGTAGCTTTAAGTCGAGCGATGTCCTTACCGACCTCCCTCATAATCTCTCGTGACGCTGCCGCTGTAGCCTTGGAACTACGCGCCATGATACGAATCTGCTCAATCAGTCCCTTCTTATCTATTACGACATCTCCATCGGGTGTTAGTCCCAATAGTTTAATTACTGACGGAGCGGCCTTAACCCTGCGACCCATCTGTTTGTCAACAGAACGAATCATAGCCTCACGCCCTACATCGGAAGCCTCTTCATACATCTTACTACCCTTGATGTATGCCTTGACGTCTTTAATAATGCGGTCGTTTACAGCCCTTGTGCGTTGACCCTTATTCTCTATGGCTTGAATTGCTTTATCACCACGAGCACGAGCACGAGCCTTTTGAATTATTCCCTGTACCTCTCTGCTTAATCGAGTAGACTGTGCATCGTAAGCGTCAATAGCGGCTTGCGCTGAAGGCCGGAGTTTTAGTATTACGGCGTCTGAATACCCTCGCTCTTTAGCGAACTTGACCAGTGCGGCATCGTTGAACTTACCGGCGTTGTCTTGCAGGGACTCCCTTTGTTCTCTGGCAGACAGAGTAGTTGAAGGAATCATATCCTCCGGAAAGTCTTGGTATTGGTCTCGGTATTGCTGGAGCTCTTCATTGCGAAGGTCCTCCGCCTCGGCTATAGCCAGCCGCTTTTTCTGTCGGGCTGCTGGCCGTTCCTCCCGCTAACCTCTGAAAACCCTCTGGCCCTCTTCCTCGTTTTCTCTATCTTCTCCGTTCGCATGCGGTCTTTCTTGAATGAGCTTCTTGGGGTGACCTTACGACGGGGGGCGCGCGGGTTCTGGGGGGGGGGTGGGCGTAATTGAGGTTGACGATATTGAAGTCATCCTTACGGGGTACCAAACTGCTTTACCCAAAGCCATAAACTCTTCAGTTTTTTTCTTCGCAGCTACGCCGTCTATTCCTCTACTCCCTCACTGCTTTCCCTTTGTCCTCTTAATTCCTACCCATCTCCACCCCCTCCTCTCACCCCCTCTTCTCACTTTCCTTACTCGCTATGCGCCTTCTTTATCCCTTTCCTCGGACTCCCCCTTCCTTTGCACTTGTGGGGGTGTCGAGGCTGAGGGCTCCGCGGGGCGCCCAGTCCGCAACCTCTCCGGGTCTCTCGGTCTTGCCTCATCAACGGAAATACGTCCTCCCGCATACGGATACGCTTCCTTTCTAATCCCGAATAAGCGTCGTACGCCTTCTTTACCCTCTCTTTACTGGTATCGGACCGTCAACAGAAACTATCCCGGTCTCGCTTACCGACACAGCGTCTGCGGGGACCTCAACAGCTACCAAGCTTCCGTCGGAACCAAGCTCCGTTCGTGACCTAGAAAACTCTTCGTCGGAAGAAATCCCCTCCTGCATGATACGAACAACACTCGAGGGGTCCACAACACTGTACAATATCACATTGCCCTCCTCTGCAACGACGTCAGTATTGGGGTCGGACAGGAGGTACTCAATGTCTTGGCCGGAGTATTTGTTTAACGTCTGTCTTGGCCCCCTGTATCCTCGATTTTTTTCTACCTCAGCAAAGTCTTCCACCGCCCACGCAGTGGGCTCAGAAACCATGTTCACGCTAGGGTTGAGGGCACCCTCATCAACCAATACAATAGTTCCGTCTTTCCTTATGCCCCAACTATCGTGCCTCTTAAAGTCTCCGGGCAACATTTCGTAGTCCACGAAATTGCCCATGCCCTCCTTGTATTCTTCCAAGTATTCTTGAAGGCGACCCGGTCCTCGGGAGTACGCCTGCTCAAGACCATAAATGAAACCGTCAATTGCAGAAGCCCCGCTTCTGCCGTCATCAAGAGTTACGTCAAACGGAAGGTTCTCCACAACCAGATAGTCCGGCCCCTCCTCAAACACCAATGGTACAAAGCCCTTTAGGTTACTCTCCACATCCCACGGGGCAAGGGTTTGATTCTGCTCCAACCCCTTGGCGTTTAGTGCGACCTTCAGCGCCCTTCCGTCCCCAAGGTCATAAACCACCCTTGATGACCCCTTTCCAATTACACGTAGTGCGGATAGGTCGAACCTTCTTTCTGCAACCTGCTCACTTTTCACCCGCTGCTCACGCGCTGACGGAACCGGAGTACGAAGCCGAAGCGCCTCGTTCACCGACATTTTGTTCAGGTTGTCTGTGAACTCCTTGGCCTCCTTCAGCCTTAGTTCCGCATCGCGCAGTGGCTTCCTTTCTTTACCCCTCTTACCCTTAAGCTTTTCCTTTAGCTTCTTTACCTCAGCTTGATGCTTCTTGATATCCCGCTGGGTTTGCCGAGACAGGGTTTCTTTCCGCTGCCGCTCTACCTTCAACTGCTCCTCGGTCACCTCCTCTGCGGCCTCCGTCTGCTGCTTCTCTGCAATAGCTTCACCCGAGGCAACACGCATGAGTTCTTTCTGACGCGCCCTCAGAGCCTTGGCCTCTGTCGAACTGGCTTCAAGCTTGTCGAGCTTTTTGTTTATCTCGTCAATCTCTTCGCTCGCCTCTATCAGTTCCTTCAACACCGGTGACGCCTCCGCCGTAGAGCTGCTCTCGTAGAGTACAATACCAGCCTTACCGAGAGCCTCTACATACGTCTTCGTCCAAGCGTTGAGGGGGTTCTCCGTTTTGAGGGCTTCGAAGAACTCGTAGTATGGCGATTCAAAGCGAGCCTCCATAGCCTCAACCTGTTCGTTGGACATGCCCTCGGTCTTGTCCAAGAATTCATTCATGGCGCGACCAACGTTTGCCCGTACCGCGCGAAGGTCTTCTACCAATAAATTATCGCCTGTTCTTTCAGCCGCAGAGATGAGTCCATTCAACCTCGGTACGGCAGCCTCGAGGCTACCCAAGTATCTGCGCTTGGTGATGTCAGCTTTCGAACGTCCCAGCTTTTTAATTCTGTCAAACGCCTTGTTGACAATCTCATTCTGCTTGAGTTCCTTGTCGGTAAGCTTGCGCCCGGTCGTCTTGTCAACGGTGGGGTCGTACTCCCGCTTCGGCTTCTTTTTTGGAGTAGGTTCTGTATCAACAACAGGCGACTCATCCTTCGCGGGCCTATCGGCCATAAGTGAGTCTATCTCCGCCTTGATGGCATCAATGGCGCTCTTGGCCTGAGTCTTCATAGACTCCGTGGCTCCAACGTCTTCTAGCTTTAGAAGCTCACGAGTGGCTTGAACCAGTTGATTGTTTAGAGTACGTAGAGTGTCCTCCTTTTTCCCACGCTCGGCTGCCGCCTTGTTCTTCTCCTGCTCGACCTTTCTCTTAGCTTCAGCCTCTTTCTTATTGTTTACCCTTTCTTGAACAAAGGACTGCACCACGGCTTGTTCAGCAGGACTTAGCTTCAGTTCAGCAACCAGCTTAGCAACCTTAGTTTTCCGTCTAGTAAGCGCATTCTTCTGACCGCGAGTGGGTTCTTCACCAACCTCATCGGTATACTCTAATAGGTCTCGAACCGCAGTCTCAAAGGCACTGTACTTTTCCTTGCCTACCCTGTTCCTCACCGTGCCTGTGTCCACCTCAGTTGGTATCATTGATGATACCTCAGCTTCGAGCTCCTCAATGTTTTTAGTGGACTCCTGAATTTCAGACTCGATATCGGCGACGGCCTTCTTTTTATTATCTCTCTCTTTCCTCCCCCTCTTCTTCTCCTCACGGGCTTCGAATTCCTTCAGGTCCCGCTTGGCCTCAGCCAACTTTTGTTTTAGAGTTTTAAGGTTCTCTTTCTCCTTGACAATACGTTCTTTCGTTTCGGCTGTACGCTTCTCCACCTCCGGGGTGGACTCTACCTCCGTCACCTCCTCCTCTACGGTAGGCTCTGCCTTCTTCTTCCCCCCACGCAGTTCAGCAATATCATCGCGCAAGGCAGCACGCTTAACCTCAGCATCAGCCTTTAGCATGGCGATGTAATCGTCCCGCTCCTTACCCTTCTCGTAACTTCTTTTTACTTCCCTTATATCTCGGCTCAACTGCTCAGTTATAGCAGCCTGCTTCTTTTTAACCTCAGCAAGACCTTCTTTCTTTTTAGCCTCATCTAGCTTTGGCTGAAGCCTCTTGAGTTCAGCATCAACTTTAGCCCTCGCTTCTTTACGAGCCTTGGATATACGTTCTAACTCGGTGTTGTAGTTCTCCTCAAGATTATTGATGCGCTCCACCTTGTCTTCAGCCGACATCTTCTTCGACTTATTGGCATCACGAATCTGCTTTTCAATAGCACGCAACTTGCCTGTACGCACGGACTTAAATACAGCGTTATAAACTCGTTGCGCTGCTGAGTCTCCGGTGCGACCGATAGCTTCATCAAGTTCCGAAAGCCCCGTCTCAGTAGTATTCTCTCTCTCCGCAGTAGCACGCTTCTCTTGAAGACTAGCAACACGATTATCCACGGTGGTCTCCTCAGCTACTTCCTCAGCCTTTTCTTCAGAGACATCTAGCCCAGACAGTTCTTCTTCAGTAATTGTTTCACCCCTCTCCATTTTACCAGAAAGAGTATTCAGTACATCAATTACATTTTGGTCTTCTTGAGACCACTGTGATTCAAGCTTGATGCCAAACAGTTCAATCAGCTTTTTAATAGCTGTCTTTACTGAGCTTTGCTGAGGACCACTTAGCTGACCATACCCCTCTGACAGGTATCCAAAAATTTCTGCTAAAGCCTCCTCATCGATTATGTTTTCCTCATACCTATTAAGAAAACTGTCGATACGTGTAGCTAATACCGAGTCAGCATCAAGAGCCTTACGTACGGACTTCATCGTCGCCTTAGCCCACTGCTGGGCCTTGGCATCATCACCCTTAACTCGTTCTAAAAACAGCGCGTGGAAAGCCTCGTGAGCTACAGTACGACTGTTGGCTTTGTCAAGATTATAATGTGTATCGTCTTGCTTATGACGTTACCCTCAGCATCGACTTCCGTTAAGTAAACACCACTTCCGCTCTTGCCTGTCGCCGCCCCATACTGCGCGTCATTTTCGTGAAGAACAATGTTGACGCCGAAATTCTCAAGCGACTTCACGCGCCTCTTAGCTTGGTCAAGAACACGCTGTGCTTTTTTACCAAACTGATACCCCTCCCTGCGGCGTACTCGGACACCGTCGATGTCTTCTTCTACATCTGGTGTAGACTCTGCATCAAATGCAGCACCTAGTTCTTCCGCTTCCGCATCTTCGACGGCAACTTCTTGCTCGTCTTGTACTTCCTCTCCCATTTCTGGGCTAACTCCGGATTCGTCGCGTGGAGAAACCTCCTCTGTGCTTGGCTCTTGAACGGCATCTGATTCTTGTATATCGGCCATAGCATCTTGGAAGAGCTCGGCCTGTTTAGCTTCAATTTCTTTCTCGGTAGGGTTAGCTACATCATCTTCAAGCAATGCAATAACAGCCTCACGCCTAGTAACACGAACCTCTTTGCTACGCTTGTTGCCATTCTCATCCGTTGTTTCCTCAAAGAAGTATGAGTCTCCATCGAGTATGGCGTCAATCTCATTCTGAATACGCTCTCTGCGTCTTCGCGCGGATGTAGTTTCTAAACCTTTAAGCTTGCGCTTCTCCAGCTCCAATTCCGCAAGAGCATCAACTTGCTCTTGGTCCTCCACACCTGATTGGCGTAGTTGTTCCTTGATTATTACACGTTGCCTTGCATCGTCACGCTTACCATGGGCTTCTTTTACAAGTATATCGTCGTTCTTAATTTCAATAGTAGCGCCGGCCACATCAGCTTCGTCAGCTTCTCGGATGAAATCAGCCATCTGTTTTCCTGTAACGAGCTCACCATTGAGTGTATACTCTGGTGACTTAAACAAGCCCATCCCTACACCCACAACTTGTGCAGGACCGCCAGCCAAACTTTCGAGACCAATCTCTGCGGCGTCCATCTCCTGTGCCGCAACGAGGCGACCGGAAGCTTCTCCCAGCCCTTCGAATGGCATCTCTGCTAGAGCACCAAGGGCAGCAGCTTTAAACCTATTTCCCGTTGCGATAGCCGTTCGACGAGTGACATTGGCAGCCACGGCGGTACCAATCATACTGGTAACACCAATGGCTATACCACGACCAGACTGACGCATTCGGATTCTGGCCATAGCATCCCCGTCGGATAGCACCTCACGAATATTGTCGTTGTTCATCACCACCTTGTCAGAGTCTACACCCTGCTTGATGGCCATCTCATCACGCAAGAACTCAGCAAAAGAAATACCTGCCTCAAGTGAGGCTCCAGCACCACCCATAGCACCGGCAATAGCACCACCAGCAGTGGTAAATACACCGAGAGGGCCTGCTGAAAATCCAGTAGAGCCAATCGCAGCACCAGTACCAGCACCAACGAGAGAACCAGCTAACACCTCTTTATTTGCCATCATAGACACCGAGGAAACAAAAAGCTCAGCCAATGGAGGAGCATCGGTACTGAATAGCGACTTTATAAAGCCACCCCATCCCCCGCCTTCTTTCTGATACCGGCGTTGAAAGTCACGCATCTCGTCAGACGGACCATTCTCTTCTAGTACAGCTTGTGCTCTGAGAAATTCCTGAATCTCCTCGTCGGTAACATCGTTGGCGTTGACAGTAAGGTTATAGCTAGACCTAATGGTACCCGCTTGAGCCTGACCCTGCATAACCGCACGGTAAGTGTTATCGGAAATGAAATCGGTAACCGCGTTCTTTCCAAAGGTTCTTTCCAAGGCGGTCATCTCTTCCCCCTTGCCCCGTGATTGTGCTTTATACGCGTCTAAATCTGCCTCTTGCATAGACAGCAACGCATTGTATTCATTGACGGCCTCCTCGTCAGCTTGTACGGCTTCATTGACCTGATTCACCAAGCGTCGGTGTTCAGCCTCACTATATTTTTCTGGGTTCAGCTTTACTTCTTCGGCATACTTTTCCAGTTGGGCGTTGGCAACGTTATAGGATGCTTGAGCTTGCTGATGAGCTCCATTTGCCTCCTGCATTTCTTTAACTCTGGAATCAATAGACTCTTTAAGCTTCAGTTTTTCAGTGGCACCACGGTTTTTGACAAGGAAATTGCGAAGCAGATTGGCCTGCTCACCTTCATTAGTCAGGAACTGAGGGTTAGTGTTGATGTCAATGGTCTCGCCATTGTCAGATGTAGCGGTAATGTAGTTTCCAATACCTAATTCAAAGCCACGGTCGAAGGTGAAACCATAGTCACCAAACTCATACTCTAACTCCCGAGCAGTCTGACCTGCTTCACTCCTGTCAATAAGACGGTCGTTGACAAACTCTAGAGACTTATCAAAATTATCTTCGGGCTCTTCTTCCAATACAGACGCTCCAACCACCTGCTCTTGTTCTGGTGTAGACGGCGGAGTACCGGCCAATGCGGAAGGTTCTTTTTTTTTTCGGCCTATGAGGACACTAAAGTCTTCAAGTCCTTTAGAATACCCTTGTTCCTGCACGTATGAAAAGTTGTCTTGCAACACCTCATCATCGCTATTTAAGAGTGTAACAAAATCCTCTAACCCCTTCTGATAACCAAGCCCTTGAGCCCGGGCATACAGGTCATTGATTACCTCTTCGTCCATTATTTCCCTGCGTAATTAATTTTGTTGCTGGCTGGCTGACCAATGTTTTTAAGCAATTCCTTAACTCGGTTTTTAGCCCTTTCAAACTCACCCTCTACCGTAGAGAACCTCTCCTCTACTCCATTGATTTTAATTACTATTTCTGGGTAATCTCCTTGAGATTGAGACTTTGTTACGCCGGTAACTTGAACCTCATCATTGGGGTCAAATTTTGAACTAAACAAAATATCGAATGTCGTCACAGCATCCTGCATTCTTTTATTCTGTTCGTCTTCGTTCATGCCTGTTCCAGCAACAGTTCCAAGTACACCAACAGAAGGAACCCCTTCCAACGCGTCTAAAGCGGAGTCTACCCTAACACTTGACCCCGCTAACTCAACGGACTCTTCACCCATGTTGTCCCTGTCTGGTACGTACCGTCTTTCGATAATTCCTATACCACTCCCTACACCGGGATACTTATCGTTATCTAATGGATTTTGTTGTAAAGCCGTATCTAAATACGTGACATCCATCAACGCACTTGCCACCTGCTCTACAAAACCAGCGTAATCATCTCCTATGTTGTAGAACTTAGTGTCTCCATCTCCACGAGTAATAGCGAGCTTACGCTGTCCCCCTTCTATTACACCTTCGATTTTAAGGTTGGGGTCTTGCTTTTCAAAGAACCCGACAGCTTGCCTAAACTCTTCGTCTGTCTTTGCACCCCATAACTTCTGAAGATTATTTACTCCTAGAGCAGCCACTTCCCTACCCTTCTTTGTAGAATCAGTAGTGCGGGGCTGAAACTCCTGACGTGCGGTTTCAGTCCTACCGAACCGATAGTTAAGGGTTTCCTTAGCCCAGTCCTCAGCAGCCTTTCGTTGGTCCTTAGCAATGCGAATCAACGCATCTACATCGGCGTCTTCAGAAAAAATCTCCCGCCTCTGGTCATCGGTCATCTTCTCTACCTGCTCTACCACCTCTACCAGAGGGACTTGGGCCCCACTGCCGGGCTGACGGGGGTCGAGGATAGAAGTAAGGACTTTATCGAGGTCGTCGCCGGGAACAAAAGAGGTGGTATATCCCGGAAGGTCTTGCGTCAGCACGGTGCTTACAGCCAAGGGGCCCTCAAGGATTTCATCAACGAGTGATTGTTCGTATTCAGAAAAACCCTCTTGTTGCCTTACGTCTGCCACGGTCTTGACGTTGCCGGTCATCTGTACCTTGATGTATTCGCCTAGCAGGTCAACTTTATTTTTCATCGCCCCATCGATGTCATAGGCGTTGAAGTACTGCTTCGTGATGGCATTCATTTCTGCCACACTCATGGTCTGCCCTGTGGCGTCATTTACCATAGTATAGTTGCCATACTGGTCCAGTACGGGCGTTGTGTTGGCGAAGTTTCCGAAGCCCTCTACCGCAGCCATGCCCTCCCACTCGAACGGAAGGGACTGGCCGTTCTGCATACGCGTCATCTTATCAGTGTATACGTCCTGATATCCAGTGACCATATCGTACAGGCCCGTAACACTGGACTTCTGGTTCTCGATATAGTTCATATACTCCGACGGCCTGATGTCACCAGACTTGAGGAGGTTGTTCATACGCAGGGTGTCCTGCGTGGCTTGGTCTACGAGCTGTGAGGTAAAGAGGTTCGCGTTTTTATGCTGCCCCATTGGGGCCTTGTTAATCTTGGTCACCAAATCATCGGTGGCCTTATCTATCGCCTCGCGCTTAGTAGCACGCTCCTTACCAATCCTCCCTATCTCATCGGAGAACTTCTTACTGACGTCAGCCCAGTTGACCTGCGAGGTGGCGTCACGCTCCTTGTACTTGTAATACGTCATTGTACGAATCCTCCAGTAATGTTTGGGTCTTGAATAATCCTTGCCCTCAAAGCTGCAAGCTGTTCGGGTGATAGCTGACCTCCAGTACCTATCCGGTCACCTATAGTGTTTACACCACCGACACCACTAAAGTCAGTGCCCTGAAAAATAGACTGACCCAAGATGCGTTGCGAGGCATCATACGCTTCCATTGCCTCTAGATATGGAGCCCGTTGGCGGCGGGTAAGCATATCTTTATTAGCTCCCATAGAGCGAGGGTTAAGTGCGTTACCACCGCCACCAACACCACCATACAATGGGGCGGCTTGATAAGCACTCGATGCAGCTTGGGTTAGGCCCTCGAACCCCTGCTGGATAGACGCCGCTCGTAATGCCTCAGCGTTTGCCGCAGCCTCCTGAGCACCGGCTACTTCTTGAAGGTCTAGACCCATACCTAAATCTAAAAGCCGAGCCTCCTCATCAATCTTAGCCCGCTCAATATCTTGAAGCTCCTGCCCCATCGCCGTACGGACACGCTCTTGCCCAACCAGTTGTCCCATGTAAGTTCGGCCCGCCGTAGCTGCCGCGCCACGGGTATCACCCTCAACACCAGTTTGTAGCCCCGCCTGACCCTGAGTAAGCAACGCCATTACCTGCTGCTCATACGGCTCTTTCTTAATGGATAATGCCTCCATTGCGTTTACCCCCAGCCTCTTACGGGCGTCGGCCATGGCTGCCTCGGCCTCGCGCTCGGCTTTTTGTTGACGCTTCTTGGCTTTCCCCGCCTGAGAGAACGATTGAATAGACCCCGCCACGGCAGCAGTTCCTCCGACAATTAAAGCTCCAGTTTGAATAGCGGCAATTATTCCTGACATAATTTCTTTTGGATTACGGACTCCGGCAACTCCCGGAAGTCCATGGTATAAACTTCTTTCTCCGCTTCTTCGACGCTCTCTGCATCGGTGCGATACACGCACGTCCACGTTACATCCTCGTGGATATATGCCACCCTTTGTGTGCCCACCTCAGTGTGGACTACCATAGGTGCCTTGACGCGCTTGACCTCGCCAGTATCCATGAGCAAAGACATCTCGCCCGACATAAAGAAAGACGGGTGGTTCTGCTTATGAATGAAGCTTACGACAAGCATACCCGCTGGCATAAATACCTCACGCGTATACAAGCCATTCTCAAGGTGATGGGTAACCGGACACACCGCCTGCATGGCGTCGGTATGGTGCTCTACAGTCTCATCAAACTTACCGAGCTCCTTATGCAAATCCTCAATGGATTCCCAAAGCAAACCCCTCTCGGTATGGATGTTATGCAGAATCTCTTCCATCAACTATAAAAGTAAGGCTTAGCCGGGATACGACTTCATGACCTCACTCTTGGCAACAAACATCTCTACAGCCTCGGTATCGGTGTTGGTTAGCTCAAAAACTCCGTAGTGACCGAGCAAGCCATTAGACTCTGCCTGCTGGTTCTTAATGCCAACACATAGTGGGGCTACGATAGCGGGGTCGGGAGCACCAGAGTTGTCGTGTACCACACGGTTGATGCCGCCCGGTAGGTCCACAGTAATCGTCTGCACCACGCCAGCAAAGACAAGGGTGTCATAGTCCGGTGGTGCGGCATAGTAGAAGTTGTCTCCTACACTCAGTATGCTCCCAATGCTCATAGATAGCGGGAAGTCCACCTGACCGGGAACGGTAACCGTGCCTACACCAACCCCATTCAGTGTACGCAAGGCATAGTCGTCAGGTTGAGCAGGGTCGTTGTTTACCGTACGCACGAAAGCAAACCAGTCGCCCTCCTTCTTCTCAAAGAAACCTACGTCCATAAACCTTCCGTCCTGCTGGTCGGAAGAAAACGTAGCGGCCCAAGGGCGGTTGCCCTCGATTGCCATGGTCTTGAAAATCTTATTGACGATGGGCTCGTCGTTGAAGACGCTTTGGATGGTGCTGGGATACGCGATAGGGTTTCCCTCTACGTCTACGGGGAGGCCGTAGAAGTTGTTGCGCACCTCGTTGGTATTGTGGCGGAAGAGGTTCCCCCCACTGAACGTATACAGGTACTGGTTCATGCCCTGTATCCACTCAGGTTCAAACGAGTAGAACGAAGGCCAACCCTCAGCAGGCGGGCTATATGTCAGCGTGTAGTTAGGCATTAGTTCGAATAATCCCAGATTAGGTAGAGGTACTCATCGGTTCCGGGTGGCATCAGGAAATCCGCTTTGTACTCGGGGTCAGCGCCCGCAGGGACAAGGTCGTTGGCCGCAGCCAAGAGTGCTACAATATCTGTCTCTCGATAATCTACATTGGTGCGCAAGTACTTGAACCTGTCAACCGTACGAATCGTGTAGTTGTCGGGAGTGATACGATTGTAAATCATATTCACCGTACTCCCATTGGTGGGACCGAGGTTGCTACCCTGAGCCACGGTGTAGTCCTGCCAGTTGGCGATGACTGGGTCCGTGCCCGACTGAAACTTAACGGCGGTGCTACTAAGTGGGGATGCGAAAATGCCGTCCTCCCACTGGAACTCGCTATGGATAGAGCTTCCGGAATCAACGTTCCGATTAACGGTAATAAGTCGGACGTTGAGTGTCTCAAACTCTGGACACTTGACCTGCACCTGAATAACGAAGGGACGCCCCGTTACCCCGGGGACGTAGTCAAGGTCGACAGTTAGAGTATTTTCAATGATAGAGTATTTATTTACGTCAGGAACTTGGGGCTGAGACACATTGGTAATAGGACCGGTGGAAACACTAGAGCCATCATACGTTGTGGTAATCGTAGCCGAAGCATCGTCGGGAACGGGGTCGATAACGATGTAGTCAATAGACACAGGGCCTACCAAGTTGCCAAGGTTGACACAGAAACTCTGTTGTGCTAGGGTCAGCGTAAACGTCTGGATGGTATTACACTCGATACAATCCTCTTGACCGGGTAGGAAGACCTCGTTACTAGCCAACACATACTCGTTCATATACGGGTCGTATCCGCCGAGCTTTTGCGTATTGAAGCTCTCGATAAACTCATCGCGGAACCAACTCCGCATACCGTTTTCGCTGATGACCTCAAGCTGTTCCCTCTGCCCATCGCCATAGAGGTGGATGACAGAGCCACGCTTAGCATCGGTAAAGAACTTATGGGGTCCCCACTCCGCAAAGCTCTCGGGGTTGTTGCTGATGCCAAAGTCCTCGACACGGGCCACCTGTGTACCCAATACCTGAGGCACAGACGTAACCACACTCTCGCCAGTAGAGTCGGTAAGCAAGTTCTTTCCCGCTAAGACGTAGCTAATCTTGTCCTCCTGCAAAGTGAGGATATCGGTACGCCTACCGAAGAGCTTCTCTACAGGGCCATAGCTGTCCTCTAGCGGCTTGAAGTTGAGGAGCCCAAGGTTGAACTCATTGAGCTTGTTGATGTTGGTCTCATCGTTGATGACACCGCTGTATGTCAGGTCAGCAAAGCGCCGAACTTCAGAGAACCTCTCGTCGCTGGTAGTCGTAACGCGGTTGCCCAAGGTGATGGGCTTACCGCTAATAGAGTCACGAATCTTGTAGCTCTCTACGCCATTACCAAAGCTGATGCAGTTAAAGAACGCCGTGTCAACAATCGCTGGTTGAGAAGGAGTCTGAGGCTGTACGTTCCCGTAATGGAGCCCATTCTGTTGGTCAATCTGATACGATGCACTCGACTCATACCACAAGTCGGGCAAGGCGAACTGTGGCTCCGTCTCGAAAACTATTGCGTCAGTAGACCGGGTTATAGTCCACTCGGCTTTAATCCTAGAACGACGGTTGGGGCTACTGCCAGAACCAAATCCACCAGAGCACTTGTTAGTTCCTATAATTACGAACTCAGGGTCATTGATGCCCGTCTGATTAAAAAACAATTTGTTTACCAATCCATTGCCACCGATTCCAAAGTTGTCTAAACCACTGCTAGTTTGTGATTGAACCTCATTTGTTGGAGCGTCTACAGATGGGGCGCCAGACACACCTTCCGCAGCTTCGATAACAGCAATTACATCGTTGGTAAAGCTTCCGCCGTAGAACCAATCCATAATATTTGAATAGTCGTTCTCGACTTCCCATGTATGGTCAAAGTCTAGGGTTCTAGTTTCACAACTAGCGTCTCCCCGACCCTGACGGGTAAAGCTTATAGTGAGCCTAATCCGTGTTCCGGTTTTAATGGGGTCCAAATCAAAACCCGTGTAAACCAAATACGGATAAGCCCCCGCAACCTGTGGCCCCCCTTCGGTTCTTTGGTCGTCACCACCGTTCGTCCCAGCCGACTTCTCTCCGGGAGCTATGTTGGACACCCCCGCTGGAAGGCCGTATGTGAAGTTGGGCTTCATCTTCATATACGTGCCACCAAAAGCTGGTATAGGTTCTGCCCCGGTATCGTCAAACTCACCCTCGGCGTAAGACTTCTTTTCTAATACAGTAGCATAAGTACAAGACGTTACAGCACCAGAGGTGTCTTTCTTTACGATATACCTGTCTCCGTCTTCAACCTTGGCAGCGTTCTCTCCTTCGAGTAGGAAGTAAACATCCCCCGAATCTTCGGGGTACTCAAAGCTCTGATTGACGTATATCGTCTCGTAGTTCTCGCGGTCGGGCTTGATGACAAACTTGTATCGAGAGGCCCAAGAAGGGGCCAGCATAAGGGACGGTATCGTAACCCGAATCTGATTTTGAAAAATGGACTGCCCGCAATCAATCTCAACTTTATTATTAGGCGACACAAGGGCCGTACTAGAACGACCGTACTCATCCATATACACGATGCCAACCTCATAGACACGGTTGCTATGCAGGCTGGGGGCCGAGGGCGTTACAGAGATAACCCCATCAGGGCTATCCAAGGGAGAGCGGACAAGCGTAGCATTGAATCCAAGCTTTACGGACAGCCCATTCAGGTTGAGCATATCATACCCCTCGAGGTAATTGCCATAGACAATCCTATTGCCCATCAAGGTCTGCGCCTTAGCCAACCTAGGGACGTTGTCGTACAACCGCAGTATCTCGCTCTCCGGAAGGATGGTGAAAATTTTCTGCTTGCTAAACTGGATGGTGTAGTCGGAGTTATCCGTCAAAGCCGCGTCCGCCTTGTCTACCTTCTCAATGACGCGGATGATATTGTCATCCATCTCCTTGAAGAGGATGTCGATACCCTTGACCAAAGAGCTACCTGTACGTACCGTAACGTCACACACCTGAACTGAGTTGACCATACCCTCGTTGAGGTACGACTCGGTGGTAAAGGCAAACGGCTCGCTCTCAAATACAGGCTCGCTAAACTGAGACGTAGCCGAGTACTCGTTATTGTCATATTCCCAACGGTAACCAAAGCAGAGGAACCGGTCCTCCATATAGTCCTCACGGGACACCACGTCGACAGGAGCAACCACAGGAGCCTGTAAGGGTGGACGCTTGATGACGAGGATGTCGTCGGCTAAAAGTCCGCTGTCAAGAAACGACACGGGCTGCGGGTAAGCCGAATCAATACTAATGCGGCGAGGAGGGTTGTAGTCGTCCGTAAAGAACAGCAGCCCATCAACTAAGTTGGTGCCAGTAACTAAGTACTGAGGGTCGAAGTTCAGCGCACTAGTACTCACGACATGATACGTCAGTAACTCGCTGCGCATGTTGAACGAAACGATAAGGTCCAGAACTCCAGAGTAAACGCCGTCTACAAAGGACGGGTCGTGGACAAACCAGTACATGGTCTCGTTGGCCCCGTCGCTATACGCCCCTAGGCACGTGGCGTTCTCGCTCAATGCCGTTCCCGTAGGTGGGTATACCAGCGTGGTGAGCTGGGTATTACCCTTGGTATTTTCTACCGCACCAATCTCAGAGTCCTCGGTGGAACCCATGCGGATATTCTGGGCATCGATATACTCTCCGTTGGGGACAAGGCGCTCGTCGACGCTCTTGTTCATACGGCCCTTGATGAAGTTCCTTACCAGATTTGCCATTACTTAATCCACTTGTCGCGGCCACGCAGGTTCATGAGCAAGCGTCCCGGATGGATATTGCTGATGCGAATCTTAGCGTTGCGTAAAAGAGCGTTCTTCTTTTTCCTTGCCCGACCTACGATGTACTCCTGTACGCCCAGCTTGGCGTCGAGGATGGCGTATTGGATATACGCGTATAGGTACTCCTCAAATAGCTTGTTGACCGTAATAGCGGCGTTGTCACCACCCTCCATGCCATCGCTAACGTACTCGAGGATGACCAGCTCGTCAGCCATATCGCTGCTGAAGTTGATGACGCCACCTTTCTTATCGATACTAAACGTCGGGTTGATGTTAGCGGTTTCAGTATTCAGTCCGTACCGAGCCCCGATGTTATAATCGAAATACCAATCGCCGTCACAGCAGTACCCAAACTGACCGTCGAACTGACTGTTGCCGTTCAGGTAGATGCTCTTCTTGGTACCAGAAATCCTGTTGTAATCGATGGTAGAGTTCTCCGGACGGAGAATGTTTCCGCTCTCATCAAACAGGATGTTACAGTCGTTGTCCTGCAAATACGCTGCGCTGAATGTGGTCTGGATATTCTCCGTCAGGGGACGCAAGACGCCGTCCTTATACAGACTGATGCGAACCCAGTTGACGTAGTCGGGAGGGAAGACGTAGCGCAGCCGGTCGCAAACGTTGAGCTCGAGGATTTTAATCTCCTTGAACGCATCGTAGTTGAGCTCTTGGATGGCTCGCTTGGCATGGAACAAAACCTTATACCGCTCCTCGTTATTGACCAAAGAGTGGTTGCCCATGTACATGAGCTGGAAGTTGGTTACGATGTCCTGTAGCGTAACGTACTGGTAGCTTCCGTAGTTGGCCTCGTCGTTGTAGTAGGCGTAGTCTGATAGATATGGCATTACTGCTGGGTCTCTTCGGCGTTAGCATACTGATATACATCACCCTCGCGGATGCTCATGCCCGCCATCTGCAAAATGCGATAAACCAGCCTAGGCTCGTCATCGATGGGTAGCTCAAAGTCTTGGTAGTCGGTCTGAGTCGGGTCGAACACAGGCTCTCCATTTGCCAGCAAGGTTACATACGTCCACTTCGGGTCGAAGGGGTAGCGGATGTACTGAGCAATGAGGTCGCCCGCTTGGTTAAAGGTTGTAGGAAACACGGTCAAGTCCCCTCCTTCTACGGTGTAAGCCGGATATTGTGTCGACGGAGCTGTCAACATAGAGCTGTTGAGAAGGGTAATCCTCCCGTGCGTTACCGCCTCGGCCTCGACGCCACCAGCCAAAACTTTGTTCAGCAAGTAGTAGTCGTCACCCGTAGTAGTTGTGCTCGGGGTGAAGAAGGTGTTGGGAGGAATACCCGGGCCTGTGTTCTGCGTCAACGTAGCGGTGCGAGAGAAGACGTCGATAGACTCCCTCACGCTCTTGTTCATATCCGCGTACTCCGTACCCGACATACGGGCGTTCTCGGCGTTAATGATTTTGTTCAGGTCGGTAAAGTATCCCTCGAAAATCTCTAGCTGCGCCTGCTTAGCGAACAGGTTGAAGTCGGAGGGAGAGACGTAACCGTAGTTGTTCTTGTTCAGAATCGACAAGACCGTATTACGCACGGAGTTAATCATTCACTAAAGATAACGCCAAACGAAAAAGCCACCCTAGGGTGGCTCTTTTCGGTATCATTAGGCAATAGAGGTCAGCCGAGAGTTAAAACCATCCCATATGAATCTTCAATCAGAACATTGGAATTAGTTCGCTGTGCCTCTTCAATAGCATTGATTACCCTTCTTTCAAGGTCACTAAACACCTTTAGCCCATCGCTATTGTTTGGTTCAATCAAATAAGGATATAACTCGAACTCCCCACTAAACGTCGTGTACAGGGCGAGACGAGAACCGTTCTCTTCGTCGTCAAAATAAAAGTCAAGATGCACAATAGAGTCCACAGGAGTCCTGTATACGGCCCCTTCCTTATACAGCCAAATTCTAGCCGCCGTATACATGGGTGCGTCAGTAATTAGCTGACAACCAGTAACCTCTCCTTCCTCTGTTTTTTCAAGAACAATGTCAACGATAGTGGCAACATTGTAATCAAATGATGTTTTGTCAGTCCCTCCTGTATTCTGGATTCGGTCCCCAACACTATACGTTTGCCACCAAAAAAGAGCTCTGTCATCATTGGCCGTTCTCACGGTAAAAGCAGTAGCCTCAGCAGCGACACAAAACCTTTTAAGATTTGTCGTAGTCCCTTTCGCCACGGTAACAAACGGACCGTCGAGGGTAAGCTGTGTTTCGCTATCGACAGAAACAACGGAAGCCCAAGATGACGAGTCTTCGGTATTGAAAACAATATCACCCGGGACAACACCGTCAGTCTGAAACTGAGAGCTTCCCGCCGCAGTGAGAATGTAATTTTCACCGGAAGGCTCTAGGGAAACATAAACTTTGGAATCGGTAACCAAGTCATTTGTTACGTTCAGAACATCTAAACGTAGAGGGGTGCAGATGCTACTCATGATTAGTTAAGTTCGGTGTAAATGTTCTCAGTAACAAACGGCCTTGGGTAATCAACAGGGATGACTACATCTTCCGCTTTAGAAGTCAAGGCGTTGGAAAGCTGTCTAGTAACGAACGCATTCAGATTTCCGTCAACGAGGGGGACAGTATCCTCGCCATCCGCTGTAAAAAACTGAAAATCAGTTTTAAGAATTTGCCCCGCCGATGATGAACTGGGGTAGGAGTAATACACGGCGAATTCGGTATCATCACCTTCCGCCGCAAGAATGACGCTATCCATCCTGACGTAAGTAACATATATACTCCCCTCCTCATTATTTACAAAGGGGCCTGTGAATTTTGCTCTCATGGGTTAAAAGTCGAATTTAAGAAGGCTGAAGTTTTTCGGGGAAGGCGCGTCTTGAATAGGTCCAGAAACAGAATCAAAACCTTCAATACACTGACTCACATAGACGCAGAACTCTTGCGTCTCAACATTCTCTCCTGAGGGGTAGACCGCTTCAAAACCATAAGAAGATGAGTTTGCAAGACCCGGGCCTTTGATAAGCACAACACTTCCCTCTGAATCTGCAATAACCAGATTGTCGATGTTAATCAATACAGGAGCAAGCAAATCGTCTCCGGGGGCCTCAGGCGTTAGATGAAAGCGAAGAAATCTATCCATGAATCAAATGTACTACTCTGAAATTAAAACATCGAGCGCACGGAGGTGGTCAAGGCCCTCGTCGCTAAGCAAGTAAGACGTAGCCAAAGCCACAGGGTCTTCGCCGAAAGGAACCGTAATCAGCTTCTTCTTATTCGTAGGCCCGTTGAACCAAATCTCAGTCTTGTTGCGGCGGAAAGACAAAAGGTTTTCATCAAAGAACTTCTGAATCTTAGACTGCAACTTCAAGTCCGGGTCGTTGACGACGCGAAGGAAAGTCTCTGGGTCACGGCGCACATAGATAAGCATGTCACGACGTAGTTCAGACGTAGTCATGCGCGACGGGTCGATACCTAGTATCACTCGAGATACGTGCTCTAAAGCTTCGACACTCATGTTCTTGCACTCGACAAGTGCATCGACCTCAAGGTTAATCTGTTCAACTTCAGCGCCAGCGTCGCGCTCTTCGTTGACCTCTTCATACTTAATCCCATTCATAGGGTGGTAATGGAGGAACTCTTGCAACACAGGATTGCTCTTCGGTACATGTAAAAACCCATCCTCAAACACAATGGGCTCGACAATAGCGTTGCCGTCTTGCTGGTCCTCAAAAGGGCTTTTTTGATTGCGTGCGTAACGCAAAGGACGATTCTCACCCTTCTCTTCGTCCCAGTATAACAGCGGTGAGCGTTGGCTTCCGCGACCGGGAATCATGAAGGCAATAGGGGAGCTGTTCCGCTTCAAGCGGTATGTTTTATGGTGCATGTCTATTTTAATTAAAGGGGTGGATATAGGGGAGCACCCGTTGTGCCCCCCCTATCCGATTCACAATCAGTCTTGGAACAAGAAGAAGTTGTTCGCTCCCATGGTGCAGACAGCACGCTCAGAGAGGAAGTTGACTTCCATCGCGTCGAGGTCGCTGGTAGCGGCTCCTCCCGCAGAACCCGTAATCCAAGTCTTATACCGACGGTCCTCAGTCTCTGAGGCGCGGTAACGGACGTGGAGGAACGGACGCTTAGCGTTCTTACCCAGCACTTGGTCGTACACGGTAGTGCTACCGGCAGGAACCATCATGCCGTTGATGCCGCCAGAAGCGAGACCACCACGCATGGTTGGGTCGTTCAGATACTTCCAGTCAGACTTATAGAAGTCGTAACCACGGCGGAAGCCCGTGAAGCCAAGGTTGAGAGCCATCTGCTCGTCGTTGTCGAACAAGCCGTAGCTCGTACCGCCAGCACCGTAGCTGTTCTGAGCAGCCAACATATCGTCGATGGCAAACCCGAAGTCGCGGTTAACGAAGATGACGTTCTCCTCGATAGCACCCTGCTTATCCAAGCGAGAGATGATAGCGTCGAAGTCAGCCAAAGCAGCAGGGATACCGCCAGACCAAACGTTACCACGGTCCTCAAGGGTGTAGAAGATGCCTTCGGTACCCTTATTACCGACAGCACCGCCATTGTAGTTGGCGCCACCAGCAACAGCCGTAGAAGCTCCGGAGCCTGCCTCAGCAGGAACGGCCTCCAGCATAGAGGTCTCGAGGTAATCATCAAAACGGAGACGAGTCTCGTGCTCGGACTTGATGTACCAGAGGTATCCGTTCGCACCGTTTTCAGTGGTCACTTCAATCCATCCAATCTGAGCCATGTCAGAGCCGTTGATAGCGTACTTGTCCTTAAGGATGATGGGGCTTGTCTCAAAGATGAGGTCGTCAGCTTCGAGTGAACCTTCCATTCCTGCACCGCCCTTAGCGAACTCCGAACCATAGATGAAGATGGTAAGGTTGGTGTCAGCCAACGCGCCAGCAACACCAGCATATCCGGTGCCCTCATAGAAGGCTACAGTAATCTGGTTGTTGGTGAGGTCAACGTCGGTAACGATAGCCTTATTGCTTCCGGTTCCGTCGTTCTGGTCAATCATAACAGTCTGACCAACGCGGATAGCGATGTTGTTCGCTGTGTGTCCACCTTGGAAAGCGTTAGGTACCGCCAAAACGTCGTTGACCTGAATGGTTGCTGTGGTCGCACCGGCAGCAGCAGCCGTTCCACACTCGGCGTACTTAGTGTGCAGACGTCCCTGCTCAGCCCACTTAATGAGGTCTGAGTTAGAAGGCATCTCTGCACCTACCATACGGAGGAATGAAGACACTGTGCGGTTACCGTAACGCTCGAACTCCTTCTCGTAAGTATCGGGTAGATACTGGTTAAGGAAGTCGAAGTTGGTGATGTAGTTTGTTGAGAGCGGAATCTGGTCCGAACTCGGTTGGAGATTAAACCCCGGTGTTGCTTGTACTGAACCTGCCATGGTTTCTTATGATTTGTTTCTTGGGCTACGAATTTTTAGGCCCCGACCCGAACTGGGTGCGACGGCCCGAACTTTGAATTCCCCCTTAGAAACAGCTTGGGGAACGGGACGCTCAGACATGTTGATGTTTTTTGTCTTGCGCATCACGTCATCCACCGCAGCCGCCTTGCCTTGCTCATAAAAGAACTCGGCAAACTTCTCGGGGTTCATCGCGACAGCCAAAGACTTGTGGTATCCTGCGGCATCCTTGACTAAGCCTTGCTCATCCAGATACTTGTTTAACCAAGCCTCAGGGGTTTGCTGCAACTTCTTCAATTCGCCACGGTCACCGGGAGAATACATGTAGGATTTGTCGTTGAGGTTGAACTCAAAGCCTTTGAACTGTTCACTGAACACCTCGTTGGTCTTGCCATCAAACCACTCCTTCCTACGGTTCTGCTCCTCTTGGTACGTCTTCGACTGCTCAACGTATTGCTTGTAAGCTTGATACTCTTCGGAGTCCTCCAGAGAACCTACGCCCCTTGACTCAAGAGGTACTTGGTATTTCTCCTTCTGTTCTTCGAAGAATTTCTTTGCTTTAGCAACAGCTTTCTTCTTGGCTAATTTAGCCTTTTTGATATCAACCTCGTCATCGAGGTCTTCATCAAACTTATAATCCTCCATCATCATCTCTACGTCCTCGTCATCGAGGCCGTCTTCAGTAATCAGGAGGTATTCTTTTAGTAACCCGTCCGCGTCAACTTCGTCGAGGTTGCGATTAACCTTAATAAAATCTTCAAGGCCACGCCCGGTCTCTTGCTTGTATTTGTAATACGCAGCAACATCATCAGGCAAATCGGGTGCCGCTTCTCGCGCTTCAGCCAGCTCGTCCAACGAGCCAATCTCCCGACCGTAACGCTCGCTCAAAAACGAACGCACGTCATCCTCCGATAAGCCCGTAGGCTCTTCGGCGGTAACCTCCTCCTCCTGAACGGGAACTTCCCCATTCACCTCTGCCTCATGCTTGTCAAGAAGCTCTTGCTCTACCTGTTGGGTAGACTTTGATTCAACCTCTCCGAGGTCACGCACTTTAATTTCCATTTATATATAGTTTATCGTGGACTAAACTCGGCCAAGTCGAAGCCATCTAGGCTGTCCTCATTCGACTCGAAATTCATTGGCGGCAAGTTGTTCTTACGCTGGTCAATAAGCTTGCTCTGCTCAGTATTTTGTTGACTGATACGGCTGGATTTAGCGTCCTCACGCTTGTCCTCACGCATCTGCAACTGCTGCTCCTGCATACCATGGAGCTGCTGGTTGTACTTGAACTCAAGGTCCATGAGCTGTGCCTTAGCCTGAGCCTCGGCCTGCATCTTCTCAATCTCAAAAGCAATCTCAGCCTGCTTGACCTGCATCTTGCTCTGCGCCTCAGCCTGAATCTTTTGCATAGCCGTTTGCGCAGCCATCTGCTGGGACTGCATATTGTTCTGCGCCTGCATCTGCTGCTGCTGTAGTTGAAACTGACGCTCCTCCTCCTGCTTAGCAACGCGCTTAATCTTCAAGAGCTGATTGGCCAGCTTGATGTTCTTAATCTCACGGATATCGATGGCGTCCTCAAGGTCGATACCACCCTTGCTCAAAGCCATTTGGATATTGGCCTCAAGCTGCGCACGCTGCTCCTCGTCGGGACTAACCTCAATAAAGATTCCGAAGTCGTAGATATACAGCTCGTTAATCTCCTTTAGAATACTGACGTTGTACTTACCAATCTGGTTGACAAACTCATCCTTAAAGTCGGCGTACTCTAAGATGTCACTGACACGGTACGTAAGGGCCTCGGACAGAGACCGGAACATATACAAGCTACCATCCAAAATGTGGCGGGTAGCCGTATTGCTATTAGCGGCAGCAAGCTTCTGCAAACCGACAAGGCTGTGTGAGTCAGGCGTACTCCCGTCGCGGGCCTCGTTGAGTCCCGTAACATCACGAATCATCTGCAAGTAGTGATTCATATTTCCAATCAGCATCTGCGTCTTGGCGGCACCGCTATTGCTGTTAAGCTCTTGGATAGGAACCTTTCCGTGGTTGAACTCGCCGTCTTGAGTGAACGACCTTCCGATAACACTACCCGTTTGGAAGTACAGCCGTAAAGCGTCCTCAGGGTTGTATGCATTGCCCGTACCTAGGTCAACCTCGTTGAGTCCGTCGGCATCGATATACACGCCGTCAGGTACCGTCCTTGCAATGACCTGCTGGAGCTTCAGGTGCGTAACCTGAATGAGGTCGGCGAAAGGAATCATACGCCGCGTAAGTGACTCGATGACACCCTTGTACATACGCGGGGCCGTAGCCACATAGTTAGGAAGCGCGTGCTGCGAAGCAGACTTGGGACGCACCATGTTCTCAGCCACCTCCCACTTGAGTAGGATATTGGTTCCCATAACCATGACACCTTCATACCACACGTCGATGGTCTTCTCGACCTTCTCGTAGTTGCCCTCTTCCATCATCTCGTCCGGAGGGTTGAACTGGTCGTCCTTTTCAATTACACGAGCTCCATCGCCGTCAAGCTTCTTGCGCTTGTAGACAATCTTTTTCGTCGTTTTGTAGTTGAAGTACATCAACGTCGCTACATCACGATAGAACATATCGTTCTCGTAATACTGAGCTACGTTGTAGTAATCGTACCAGCTTTGGCTGTACTTGCTAATCTCCTCCAAGTCCTCGTTGGTGAGGCTGGGGTCAATCTTCATGAGCTCCGTGATGGGCAGAGTCTTAATCTCTCCCCAGTAAAAGCAGTCCTTAAAGTATGGGTCCTCGGTATAGCTGTACACTATGTTAGCCGGGTCGACATACGAAAGCTCTACGCCCGAACCGGGCAAGAACTCGTGCTTAGCTACACTGAGACCTAACACCGTAAGGTCGTAGTCCATGCGCTTGCGCAAGTCGTTATAGTGGTTCTCCTCGAGGATGGTGTTGATGGCCTCCTCCTCAGCAATCTCGATAGCAGGCTTATAGTTGAGCTGCATATATACCTGCAACTCCTCATCGGTGCTAGGCAGGTCATCGGGGTTCATAGTGAACGGGTCGACGCCCGTCTTCTGCTGAATGACATCAAGCACAGGCTTGGCCACCATCTGCCCCTCAATCATATCTTGATACTTGCTGCGCTTGGCTTGCGACAGAGCGTCCTGAGCGTAAGCCTTGACTTTGAATACGCGCTCAGACATACCGTTGACGACGATGTCAACGAACTTAGGAAGGATAGGAACTGGCGTCCAGTCCAGATTCAAATACGAAAGGTCGCCGTCAATAGCGAGCTCGTTTTTGTACTTGGCAACACTCTGCTCTCCACGAGCGTAGAGGCGCAAGCGGTTGAACTCCCGCCACTGATTGTAGAAGCGACACTGGTTGCCGTCTTTTTTGAACCACTCATACTGGATGGCTTGACCGACCATAAGTCCATACTCCCCAGTGGATTTTTCTGCGTCAGAAACAAACTGACTAGGGAAACCCGCATCGGAGATATTAATCTTGACATCCTTCATTTAGTCCAAACGCTCACTTGTAAAGCCTCGATTGTTATATCTCGGCAAGGTAATGCTTATTGAACTCTTCTTCTGCTCAGGCATATAGAGGTGTTTTTGGTTAGCCATAACCGCCAGACCGCTGCTAATAGTAGCGTCAAAAGCAGTCCTGTTGCTAATGTCAAAGCGAGCCCAGTCCTCGAGGGTGCGAACGAAAGGCATAGCTCCTATCTCACCAGCATCACGGAAGGTGCCGTCCACATCGATGCCAACGTGCTTCTCGATATAGCTCTCGATAGCGGCGGCGTGGGCCTGCTTGACGTCTTCAGAACTGTTGGGGATGCCACCCAACTCACGCTCCGTTTTGGAGAGCTTGTTGTAATGCTTGTCGGGTCGGTTCATGCAGAACCCCCGGTAGCCCCTGTTTTTAAAGTGGTATAGCAACCTCGGCTTATTGTTCTCTATCAAGATAGGCATACCATAAAAGACGCACGCCATGAGTACCTCTTCAAAAAATATCTCCGCCGTCTGCGGCCTAGCGACATACTCTAAGAAGAACTCGTTGGTGGGCGCATCGTCCATATGGAACTTCGTCATTCCGTGAAGAGCACCGTTAGAACCACGGCCACCCACAGTGCCACTAATGTCATAGGAGTCACATCCAAAAGAACCAATGTGTTCATTACCAGCATAGTTCGTTCCGCGTTTGTCTATAACCCTATTCTGCATACCCTTGGGTGGAGTCCAAGAGATATTGAACCGCCCTCGCTTATCGGGACTAAAGATGACGCGAGAGTCTTTAATGCCGTTCTCCCAATGGAAGGAGCCGCGTGTGAGATAGTGTTCCTTAACAAGGCTGTCGGCATAGTCTATCTGCTGGTAGATTTTAGTGAGGTTAAAGAGGCTCTGCTTACTCTCGTCACGGAAAGCGTGAGACTCGGTGCGAGGGAACTGACGGTAGAATTCGTTGAGCGCATCGGGGTCACTCTTCATGCTGTCTACCTCGGCCTCCCAGTAGTCGATGGCACCAGACTTAATCTTCATCCCGTCGACGCCCATAACGGGCTTCTCAGGAGCGCGGAAGACAGGGTGCCCGAACTCATCGATGAAGCCTTCCATGTTGTACTCCATAGGGATGAACAGGCGGTACATACCGCTCTTGGTCTGTCCGTTGGCGTTGCGCACAGCAGCGTCGGAATCCTCGTATAGCTTCTTGAAGTTGGCACCGCCTTTAGCCAACGCATTCGACGTAGAGCCCATTAGGCACTTGCCGATAATCTTGCTTCCCAAGCGCAGGCACGTCTTGGTTACCCTCCAGTTGTTGAGGATGTTGTTTGGCTTCACCCACTTCCCGCTCTCGTCATGTACTAGGAGCAAGAGCTTCTCTCCGTCGTAAGAGTTATCGTCGGTGTTCTTCCAGTCTATGGTTGTGTCGAGGCCGAGAATCTCTTCCGCCTCGATATCGTACATATTCTTCTTCGTAATCTTAGACGCCGGAACACGGAAAGCCAGCTCCGTCTTAGGTTTGTCCATACCGTCTTGTATCGGCTTGAAGAAAAACGGAAGCCGGTTGGCAATGGGTACCACCTTATCCGTAAACATCTTCTTCGCATCCGAACCAGTCTTTGAAAGTATTCCTACCCGAGAATCTTTAGCCAGCGTACCCGTATTGACGCACTCCGAAGACCCCATGAACGAGAATCCCGAACGACGAATCTTGAGGTACGCCATACCGAAGCTCCTTGAGTCAGCTTTGCACGCTTCCCAGAAGATAAAGAAAATTCGATTGGCCTCACGGAAATCGGGGTATCCGATATCGATACTCGTCCACTGCAAATACATGTAGTGGGCGCCAGTGATGTATGTGGGAACGCCGTTGTTAAGGAACCAATGACCGTCCTCACGGCGGTCGAACTCCCCCTCGATATAGTCTACCCAGTTGGCCTTAAAGGAGTTGGACATCTCATTCCATTGGAAGATGCTTTGGATGCGTGACAGGACTTTCGGAAGCTCCTTGCGGGACCACTTGTTGCCCTCGAGCTCCTTAGGCTCTATGGGCAGCGCGATACGCAGGCCGTTGATTTCTATGATGTCGCCTATCTGTCCCGTCTTGGAGATGATGACGATATCGTACTTCTCGTTATATCCGTAGTACCACGTCTTAGCACGGTTTTTATTCGACACCACAGCCTTAGAGACATAGGAGTCGACTACCGTATATAGCTTATCTGGACCGTCGCTCTGCAAAACCCACCTTGCTTTCCGTCTTAGTGGATGTCTCCGCCAATCCCAATGCCTCCTCCTCAGAGTCGATACGATTCAAAATCTCCAACGCGTCGAAGATGGCCAGCTTCTTTGTCGCCGCCGCATTCTTCAGCCTGTCGGCAGCAAGGTCGTCATCCTCTCCCGGCTTTAGGATATCCTCCTGAGCTACCTTAATCAGTTGCTCAACAGCTACCCTACCCGCAGCGATGATGCGCTCCTTTAGCTTGTTTGAATCTTGCATGTGATTTGATGGTCAAACATTCGGTACATCTTTTCCCCGTCTACGATGAACTCATACTCGCTGTCAGGTTTGAAGGTGACCTTATCACCAGACACAATTCCTTGGCCCTGAAGATAACCATTAGGATATCGCATTATACCCACCAAAGGTTCCTCACTTATTGGCTTAAATATGGTTGAATCTTCTGGGGGCACAGGTTCAACAAAGCAGTACCTGCCATGGGCACGCCACTGCCCCTCAGAATGAAACATGTAGAACTGGTCGAAATCGACAAGGAAGAGGTCGTCCTTAAGAAAGCTCTTGCCGCTTTGCTGGCGGCCCTTCATATCGTTGTAGTACTTGAACACGTTGTGGTGAACAAGGAGCGTATCGCCAACACGAATAGGACCGTCATAACCTAAGGGTAGAGCTACGACTTCCCCCTCGCGATTTGCGAAGCGGTGGTCTTCCTCACTTGTACTTACAATGAGGTCTCCCTTGGTGTTATTGTATCTGTGTCCCCTTACAATGAATTGCTCTACAGCCCTCAAAAGTTAATATTGTATTCCAGTGAAGTAGGCATCGCGATAAACTCCTTCCAAAGCACCACGACGTTGTCCTGCTCGATGTAGATGAGGATGCTCCCCGTCTCATCGTTGTATTTAATTAAATGCACATAGTGGGAGTTGCCGAGCACGGCCTGCCCCACCACGTAACACATCGAGTCCTTGTAGTCAGGACCGATACAAACCTTGCGGATGTCCCGCATTAGATAGTCACAATCTTATACGTCACTTCCATTACCGCATCGCCATCCCCAACACTAGCATTACCACCCGTTGTTCTCAACTCAAGGGGTTGGTTTGGGGCAAGCGGCCCCATAGAAACCTTGTCCAGACTGACGAACTGGTCTACGGGAGCGTTCATTACAGCATTAGTCACTGTATACTGAGCATTGTTTAACCCAGTAAACAACCCTAGGTCGTTAGAGAAGTTATAGGCTACGGTGCCAAAGGAGTAGCTCAAGGCCGCACCAATAACCTGAATGCTTTTCCCTGCTCCCGCAGCAGGGATAATCTCTGGTCCGACACCCGTTGTCATAGACAGAAGCGATGAGGCACTAACAAACACACGGGTAGATAATACCGGCTGGTCGACCCATACTACTCCACCCGCACCAAAGTTCAGGGTAGGGTCGGAGATAAGTATCTGCTGGTATGTTCCCGTACTGTCATTAAAGTCTTTGAGCCGCTCACCGAGCTCTAGCTCACCAGTCAACCTTAAAATATTGCCCGTACCTATCGCTGACCAGTCTGCGTTCGCAACAAACAAGTTGCCCTGCGTAGCGGTAAACGCAGTTCCCACACCCTCAAGCACGATGTTCTGAGCCGCAGTATTGCCCGTATCGAGGACGGACTGAAGGTCTTGGTTGGGCTGACCGTCGCCGTTAGTGGCTGTGAGGATTCGGCCTTGTGCGTCGACGGTAATGTTGGCGTTAGTGTAGCTTCCCGCAGCAACCGTAGTATCCTCAAGGTCGATGGTACCCGCACCAGTAATCGGACCGCCGGTAAGACCAATGCCCGTATTTACCTGTGTGACGCCGGTACCGCCGCCGCCACCCACAGCGGAGATGATAATGTTCTGCGGGTTAGCCGGGTCAGGAACAACAGTAGCCCCGTCACCTGCGCTAAGCGTAACGTTCCCGTCAATACCATTGATTGATTCTACCGGAGTACTGGTAGATGCCGAAACAACCCTTCCGTACTGGTCGACAGTAACATTGGCATACGTATACGCGCCTTGAACACCAGCAACAGTGTCTAGCGTAACAGCTACATTTCCAGTAGTAGGACTAGTACTAATGGGTCCCAGCCCGCTGACAGAATTCACCACGTTTCCGTTAGTCGGATTAAGGGTGAAGTTGGCGAGGTCTTGAACCGTAAAGTTCTTGGTGCTGTTGTCAGTAGCCTCAGTACCAATCACCTTGTCCCCGCCAGATAGCGGGGTCGTAGCGTCATCGTACGTTTTAATCTTAGCCATATTACTTCTTTCTCCGGTCGCCAGTAATAGCAGTAATAAGGATATCGAGATAGCCAAATACAGCATTGTCAGATTCCGAAGGTGTGAGATTCACGATAACTTTCAAAAGAGCCATAACACCAATGGTCAAGGCAATCCAGTTCTCTACGATAAAATCAATCATAGAACCAAGGTACGCAATTCAGTATAACCAGATGACGCTGCCGACCTTACTAGGGTCGCAGTCGCAATGCACAAAATTCTGGCCTATACCAATGCGATTGAAGCCAGCCTCGAGGAGGCCCTTTACAATCATGAATCTGCGGTTGGAACTGTCGGCACGGACGTCACTTGCCCAGCCCGTTAAATGGCTGCTTCCCGGGACTCCCCCCACCTCAGCATTGTGCTCAGGCGTCCTAAAACCAGAGTTGATAACATAGGGTACGTTACTGTACCCACGAGCCAAATCCAGCTTCTCCAAGAACACCTCTTGCATCTCATGGCCCGAGCCGGGAAGGTCGGGGCTGTCGAACTCAGAGTAGGTGAAGTACTTCATTTGATGCCCTGTTGCGCTAGGAGGAGCTTGAGCTCGTCGACAGAAACAACAAGCTTCTCTAACATGCTCATGACCTGTAACTCCTGCTTCTCTAACATAGCGATGCGCCCTTTCAGTTTTCCGACCTCGGTTTGGAGCTTGAAGTATATTCCAACAATCGCCCCCGCGAGGGTGAGGATTTCGAATAGGGTAATGGTGCTTGACATGTCGCCTCGTATGATGTACCCTCCCAATAAATCCAATACTGGGGGCAGTCTTTC
>WLWD01002793.1_pt1 | contig 30887 bp, 13 predicted proteins | sample 6712731 | NCBI WGS metagenome assembly WLWD01 (sample SAMN12718690, study PRJNA576275) | sponge metagenome | isolation source: marine sponge | host: Mycale hentscheli | place: New Zealand: South Island, Marlborough, Capsize Point | collected 2014-11-01
CTACTTACATCATTCTTGAGTATTGATAACTTCTGTAGTATCAAATTGAAGTTACTTTGACCATTCTTGACAACAAGCTCTCACCTACAAAAACAAAAGACAATCAATTTTAGTACACAAATACAAAATTACTTTTTAACCTCATTTTCTTGAGCAGTTGTAACTTTTGTAGTACTGAATTTGAGCCAATCTGACTATTTGAATTTACCAGTCACTGTTGACTAGCTCTTAGCTACAAAAAAGAAAGGCCAGAGTTAATTTGCATATTTAGCTAACAAATATGGAATTGCGTACTTATCTCAGCTTCCCTCGAGAAGTAGTAGCTTCCATAGCATTAATACTACGGCATTCTGACTACCAACGGCTCTTGACAACCAACAACCGGCACTCCGTATCCCCCCCATAAAACGGCGAAGTTTTGAAATTAAGTCTGGAAAAGGGTCTTCAATGCCCATTAGTAACAGGTCGAATCAACTTTTTGTTCTTGAAAGCAACGGTTTTAGCAGGAATTTCCATCACTTGGAGCTTAAGTATAACGTAAGACTTGGTTAATGCTGTAGTTTCAGAAGATACTGGGGTCAAGCCTAAAAAGCCTTGTTTTTTTTTTAAGAAAAAACTTTTCACACGGCAGCGCGCGTTTTAAAGGGATACGTACAAATCCATAAAGTTACATACATACATATATATATATATAAAACAATACCCGATTTGCATTATCCACCCCTAATACTTGTCTCGCCGCTTCGCTCGCTTCGCCAATAAAAATATATAAAAAAACATCACCAGTTTCAATTGGGTTACCCGTTGTAAAGTGTCTGCTCGATACGCTCGCTTGCCAATATAACTTTAACCATTATTAATTGACCAACTGTGGGATACTAGCAAGGCCTGTCAGTGGAACTGGTCACAGTCAGTGGAACTGGTGGCAGTCAACCTTATCGAACTATCAGAGGATACTAGGCACCACAGGAATTATGTTATTATAGCTGATAAATACTTCTCATCTTTTAAATATTTTGATTACTTTAATGTAATTTAAACAACTGTAATATTTTGTACCAGAAAATAAACTACATTTCTGTCGTGCATACAATATGATTTTTTATTGAACTAAATTAATTATGAATATCATTATTTTAAAGATAGGAACACGTGCTTCCCCCTGGCTACCAGGCCTGATGTTAATAGTAGTCACTCTTTACTGTATTACAAATGATTATGTTCTTGTATGTAACTACAGATAACAATCCCATTATTTTTTTACTTCATCAAAAACAATACAGAAAAACCTTATAGCTACGTTTCAGGCTTTAAGATAAGTCTTCAAAGAATCTTGAGTCTCAAAAACAGACATCTTTCATACAGTTAATTAATTAAATTGACCAATTATAGGACATTATTATTATGATTACTATTAAATATACAATTATTTTAGCTGAAAAAATGAAACAATTTACTATTCTTTAATTTTGAAAGTATCATGATCACAGTCTCTTTCAGTTCAGATATTAATATGATTTGAACCAGAGGGTGTATTACAACTTCTGATAAATACATTAAGTAGGAAACACTAAATAAAGGAGTAGGAAGTACTCCAGGACCTGTAATTGCTCCTGTAATTCCCAAAATTAATACTGGACTCCAGGTCAATATATTTGCAAGAATAATAACTCCTAATACTCGAATCATTCTCATTTGTTTTATTTTTTTACGATGTTCTCCATTTTCAGGCATACTTCGTTGAGTGGAGACGATCGTATTTATTTTAGCAAACCTCGCACGACTTCGAAGAATATATTTGCGAACTATGAGAAGGATCCAGACGTACATTAAAGTTAACGCAGACAGTGGGATAACTATTATTGCAGACAACATTAACACATAGTAGTATACGGGGGAAATTTCACTACCACCACCGATTACTGCTAGGGTACAAGTAGCAGCAGCGTACGAATACGACACGGTTCCAAATCCGAAGAGAGGCGGCAAAGCTACGAGAATACTGATTACCCATAATATCAATGATATAATCGTAGTTCTTTTTGGTGTAAATATACGATCATATTTCAGTGGGAATTTCAAATAGAGTAGTTTGCCAACTGACATTAATGTTAAGTTAAAAATAGACACACACGGTAGCGTAACATTAGCCACACCTAAGGCACAAACTTTACATCTCACGTAGTCTGATGACCCAAATATAAACTCCCTTGAATATCCACTGATGATGATGAAGGGCAATATTAAAATGCACAGCATAAGGTTGCTCAGAGCTAGACACTTAGCATCGGGATCAAGGCCGCAACATTATAAAGTCTTTTGTAAAGAATTGCCGAGATTACCCAAGAATTCAATGGGGTTCCTAGCATGAAAATTATTTAGGCCACCGTACTCACTGCGTATCCGTTTGCATAGGCACTCTCGTCAACTGAACCGTCTTCAAAAGTGTAGGTAGTTGTCCACACTATTGGTGTCACGTACTCTCTGCTCACATTGGTCAAACATGAGAAGTTCATCTTACAACAAGACTCTGTACTTCTCTCTGGACATACGCACTATTCACTATTCGTAGGATTGGGAGGAAACACGATAAGAACCAAAGAACTTTTAATTATGGCTCCTACGTCATGCGGGCCAGAATGTCCCTCTATATATAATATGGCACTATTGCGCAATATTATGCCTGCGCAGCTCTAGAATGTACCTTACAATTCACAGCGCATAATTCCTGGGTTGTAGCTACTATGCCTTTTTTCATGTCAACAATAACTCAAATTGTTGTAATTTAATATTAATGCATATGGCCTGTCATAAATACATCAGGAGTCTTAATAATAACTACACTGTGAAAAAAAAGAAGGGGTGTTCCAGTACACCTTTTGGTGCTACAGCTACACTTGCTGTAGTACGCCTGACCGTGGCCGCAACCTACAAACTTCACCTTGCAGTGGCGACTTGGTTGATGTGGGGTGGTAAAATGTTTTGGGCAGGTGAGTGTGGGGCATCAAAGTAGAAAAATATTGTCTTTCTAATGACCTCTAAAAATGGTTCTGCTTTGTTCAGTAACTTCGTTCAGTGTGAGTATAAATTTTCAGTACCCATGCAACTATAGCTAATACAGTGGAACCTCCAAATAACAGACACTATAAGAACAACCTGATTTGTCCATTATACAGAGGTGTCCTTTACATAGAGGTTCTTATATAGTTATGGTAACTCCCATCAGTGCTTTTACTATTGTCCATTACAGAGAGATGTCCTTTACATAGAATGTCCATTAAGAGAGGTTTCACTGTATATGTATCATGGTTTCAAACTGTCCAATTAGATTCCTCTATTGGTAGTGAATATATTTCATCTCACTTTCTAGGAAATGTGTATCAAACTTAATTAGCTATCTTACTTGGAATAGAGCAAACAAGATGCCTACTACTCGGTAAATTTGATTGAATTAGACCACCGACTTGACTCAACCGATGGATAAATAAACTGACGATAGCTACCTTTGACTGGGTTGTAAATTCCAGCAGTTTAACTCGCCTTCAGAATTAGTTCAAGTGTATACAATTTACGAATAAATAATTATTATTAACAGTAAATTACAAAAACCACATCAAAGGCAGTTGGTGAGAGGCTGCTTGTAGTTTTACAGTTTGAAATCGATAAGTGAGGTGACGTATGTATAATTAGTAATTTTATAACTGACTGAGAATCTAGATCGTTCAACTTGCCAAGTGTTGGTAGTTAAGCTGGCCAACTTACCAGCATTGGTGGACAAGAAGGTGCAATAGTTTTTTGTCAAATGTGGCTGCCAGCTACTCTACTCTAAAAAATTTTCGATTATAATTTAGTTGTCAGGTATAATTGTTTAGCCTTGAGCCCATGGGTACAAGTCGGATGCACCACTCGGTTTGGTTAGTATGGGATTTACACTACCGATCGCTCATCATAGAAGGCTCTCTGTAATAAAGTGATGCAGTGAAATAGTCTTGTACACAAAAAATAGTTTTATGCATCTTGTTGGGCCACAACTCTTAAGGAGGAAGGAAGGAGATGTCTTAGAAGAGACAATGGAGCATTGAGTTCTGGCAGGGATTAGATAAACAGTAAACATGGAGTAATAGTTCAACAGTGTTATTGACATTTGAACGTGGCACTTATTTGTTCTACATATAGCTTCGTTGCTGGACACACAGAGTATTTGAACTATCACTTACTCCATTTTTCGTCTGATTTGTGTCTTTATTTTAGTCATCACTTCATACCGCATCGGTCAATACAACTGATTATTGAAACTGATTCTGTGCTGTAATTCTCTGAAGTCTGTTTGACGGTGCTAGACTTTGGTGGCAGCATAACCTGGGAGTATGGAAATACAAAAGCATAACCATCTCTCTAAAATCCCCACAACCCCACACATATTGCTATAGTTGGTTGCTGTATAATAGGAACTAAGTATTGTATAGTATCAATGTATACTGGTTTTTGTCAATATTCAAATTTTTTTGAGGATAAAGCAGCTGCCCAATTTGGCATTAAAACTTTGCATATTAATTTTGAGTAGAAACTCTCTCTTGAGAACCATATCTACAACTATCCTTCAGTCATGTTACGTAATTGTCAAATTTGTGTTCAACTACACAACAAATAGATTTTGTTTCTAACTTTTTGTTTAGCTTAGTTAAAATATAAATTAGCTTACTCAAATTAATATAGCAGGCACAATATAAGGGCATTCAAAACTGTGACTCTCTCAACTGATGATTTTAGCTATTGCTCTAGAGTTTTATTAAGTTTGAGCAATTTTTAAGCCGAGTAGCAGCTCTACATTCTGATCATGACATTTAATGATTCATCCTCACTAACAAAATCGTTTCCAGTACAAGACTTGACATATGTAACATATTTTGTGGGAACATCAGATGTGCATGGCAGAAGTAAAGTGTACAATCGGAACTTATTTTGTTTTATACTTTGATGTGTTATCCTTATTTGTGTATTCGTTCAATTTTACACAAAATTGTTATCCAATCAGATATGAGAGACTAGGTGTGATTGGGTTCTAGCTATATACTCTGGCCTATCACACCCAGCTCAGAGTTTTGTACGTTGAAAGAGTGGATCAGTTGACTACAAATCATTGTCTCTGTGAACCCATAACTCTAAGGATAGACTGTGGGTCGCCTTCACCTTGGGAGTGGTATTAGCGAACAGGCAAAGTCTTCCTTGCCCACTGAACAGAACTCCTGGTGGCAGCAGGAAGTGCTACCGTGAAGCAAGAGGTAACTCAGTGTCACTAACTCCAGGCAAACCACCACAATATTCATGCGTATTAGAGCATCACAAATCCTGCTACGGCGGGTAGACGGTAAGTGGGTTGTTATGTTACCATCCAGTTGAGGTAGTCTAGCATAGCCGGACCCTTTACCGATCGCTACGCGGCTGATGCGGTACCATACGGACTACCACTATTATACACAGGTTTCCTTTAACACTTTCAGCAGGTGATACTAGAAAGACAACACTGCTTCTCTTTGGTGAGTACAATTCCAATTCAGTATGCTGATGAACACTGCACTTTAAAATAGAACACTTTAAAATTGCTTTAGAATTTTTCTTCTGACCTCATTTTTTAGTCAAACACATTCAGTGTGAGCTTAGCTTTGTGTTAACAACAGTGCCAAAAACTTAAATTGTTTCAAAGTTTCTTATTAAAATTGTTTCAACGTTTCTTATTAAAATTGTTTTAAACTTTCTCTCTCAATGGGGAGTACCCGTCTTTACCAGTACCCTTAGACTTCATAATAGGATTCAGCTTCACTAAATAATACATAAGACTTCAGGAAAGCTTAAGGCAACACAGATGTTATGCTAGCAAATGTGGAAGAAATTTCAATGTAAGCTTTAGCTAGACTAGCTTGCTCTTTGTTGTGCTGAAGCACATCATTCCAAGATAACACCACAACAACAATTATTAGCTTCTAAATAATAATGCTCAAATCACTTTTGATTACAGTTTCACTTCTTATTTTAAATTATCTTTACAATAATTTTTAGGAGAAAGAAAAACAATTGGAGAATATGACCAACTAATTATTGAGTAGATATTCTAGATAAACTCACTCTTCGTGTTGCTGTATTCTCTTGGTTAAGACATAATACAAACTATTCGTAAGGTTAAACCACAACCGTAGCGTTATTAGTATAATAATAACGATTTGCTGGAGCAATTTCTAAGATCTCGGTTAACATGATTTTAGCTTTTCAGTGTTTATTTTCCAGTGCCATAGATTTCTATTTCCATTTTCTTCTCAGTCTGCATCATGAAATCCATGCCACGTTAATCCTAGTGTCAATAGGTCTGTATAGCATATATGCTAACACCTGCATAAATATAATATAGTGGAAATATGTTTCTCTAACTATGATATTGAGATCCACTTCTGACAAATTAACAAAATAATTATATCTTGTAAGATTCCCATTTGGTGAAGACCTAGCTACATAGTACACTTTCAGTTACCTTCTTCACTATGCATGTGTGACGCATGATAACCACAGTGAATTATTCTGAGGGGTCCTTATTATTGAATTAATTCATTGAACAAGTTACATAACTGCATGATGTATATTCACAAAAAGCTGTTAGTTTATCTTCCTTTCTTTTTCCATTTTTTATAGGATAGCTATTTGCCATAGACTCAACTGTGGAGCTGGCACCACACTGAAGTTTAAATTTCAGATGGTAGTTCCAGGAAGCAAATCTCTTTATCCAATTGTTTCTTCGTAGCACCTGAGTAAATTGTTTGGCTAAGGCAAACTGTTGGACAGCAGTCTGTGGTTGCTCGACTATCTAGCCCAGCCTCCTCCCTTAGCATGTGTATGTCAAATCATTCCGTCTCTGTGCTGTATTTGCCGTCTGTTCAGTAAGTAGAGACTGGCCACCATGTAATAAAGACTTCAAAATCTAAATTATTGTACTCCTGTTAGAAAGAACAAAAACAAACAAAACAACAACAACAACAACAAAACAACAACTATAAAACAAGCTAACAATTGGTGGGATACAAAAGTCTGCATTTGATCTAAAATTGATGACTTGAATAAAAATTGAATTAAAAAATGAATTAAAAACAACAACAACCAAAACTAAAACTAAAATGGAAGTTAGTACATTAGAAAAACTAAAACTAAAACTAATTGTAGTCTTTGCTGGTGAACTAAAATTAATCTTAAAATAATTTTGTCAACAAAAATTGCGGTAACTAAAACTAGAGTGTAAATGTTCATCCAAAACTACATTAGAAAAGTGGAGGGGCTGAGGCCACCAACACCACAATTAAAATAAAACATGGGCTAGATGCTCCTTTTGTCCTAATTATGTGAAGACTTCCAAAAACTGAATTTTTAACCCTATTCAAATTGAAATAAGTTTTTTTTTCTAAACCGCAGAAGTGGTGGCAAGCCCTCCACTGTTAATTCTCTAAACTGAAGAAGTTGATATGGTCGACAATCATCCTTTAACGGCGCTAGAAGAGAATTGCGGTTTTGCAGTGGCTAATAGTTGGCTATGCATTGTTAGTTGCTAGAGTAAACAACAATTCATATGTTTAGGTTTGGCCACAAGAATAGCATCCTTTGTTGTTTTTTTCATTTCAATGCACAAGTTATTACTAAATGGTTGACAATCTTCACTGCTCAGTTCAGTTACTGTTTTCCAGGACCTACATGTTGTATACGTAATAAGGCACTCATGGGAAACAAGAGGGTGCTTACGTACCAAACATATTACTGAAATCTCTCGTTAGCTTCAATAAAATGGCATCCCTGTACACAAATCTGTGAACATATGGGGGGGGCGGGGTGGGGGGGGGGGAGCCCTGGCCCCTGTGCCCCCCCCCCTGTTCCTATGCCAGTGATATGTCTCTCAATTAAATAACAATGATGTTTTTCCATTCTGTGCTGATGCTTTTAGAAGAAATGTTTACATAAAGCATTCACTTTGATGTTCGGTTCATAGTTGCAATGAATATGCTAACAAAATTGAGCGTTCTTTTGTTTGAGAACATAACATGTAACTTTTAAACATGAAAGAGTGGAATAGATCTCTCACAATTACAAATGTAGACAACAACAACAATGTAAAAATACTGGGTAAACAAGTCTTGTCAATGTGCTTCAGAAAGTAGCTCGAGTGCATGCAGTAGCTATCTTATCTTGGACGGCATAATTTTTATCAAGCAAGCTTGGATTTGAAAGATCCAATACAGTCACCTTTCTGCTATCAGGTTATGGAGTAGTACAGGAGTCAAGTAGGGCTGTGTCTCTTCCTTATTTTTATACACTAGCTAAACTGCCACAGTTTAAACCAGCCTGCAATTAGCCTCTTCTAGCAGACCTCAGGGTTAGTAAGTTAAAGGGGAATGATAACTGCCTTGAACTGGTCAAAGAACAGCAAAAGAAAAAAGAAAAGAAAAAAAAGGTGAGGATCACATAGCTAGAATTATACATGTATTCACAGGAAGTGGGTATGTGCAGGCATGCTCAATGAAACATTGGAGGGGACAAGAGGCTGAAGAGAAGCAGCATATTAACAATTTTTGTACACTTTTTTTTAACTGTCAATAGTGCACAAATGTTAGCTCTTAACAGGACACTATCATTAGCTAAATAAAGAGTGGAAAAGAAATTTAAAATTGGGAATTGTGGGGCTGGAATAGGCCAACCCAGCATACAAACTCACACACTAATTATATTCATAGTCATGCCACATTGTAGTAGTAATTGATACTTCTGGGATTACCAACTGAGCTGGACTCTTTGTTCACTGTCTTTGTGTAAAGGTGGGGGGGGGGGCCCTTTACCCCCTCATCTACCTACTCCTATATAGACACTGAGCACTGTAGATTCTTTGTCCATTTGACCAACTGAGCCTGTTTGTGTTACTACATGTCTACTAGTGGTGTGCTTGAGCACAAATGGCGAGCGAGCCTTAAACTACACTATTGTTATTCAAACTACTAAAATAAAGTCGAGTTGTTAAATTACGCATATACGGTAAAGGGGATTCAATGCCATAGTAACCACTCCCCGCAACTGTTTGAATTGAAAAAGAAGCAACAAAATCAAGTCACGTTATTTAAAATTTACTTTGTGATATTCTTAATAGTAGTTGTAACGCACAATACTTTCACACAACTGAACATACCTACGCAAGACTTACCTTCGTGGTAAGTCTAGTGGACAATGATAATTGTCAAGTAAATGCTGTTGAGTAGTGCTTATAACTGTGACAAATAATGTATTAACTTACCACCGCCACTAACTCGAATAGAAATGGAGCTCCCATAAGTTTTTGAGTTTTAACTGCACCCGCAAAACAATTCAAAGCGGTAAACAATTCAATTTCTAAGGTGACACGGGTAATGGTCGCAAAACCAGAGTATTCTGTTTAGTGAAGTTTGGGACGGGGTCGAACGCTGAGCGAACACAAAAATACGGAGGGTCAAAGTACAAAATGACATACATACGTCCAAACATATATATAAACTAGTGGTGTGCTTGAGCACAAATGGCGAGCGAGCCTGATAGTTAGGTAACATAAAATGTTACTATTTTAGCTTACTTCATGCAAACACTATAATAGCAGTTATGACATTTGATTTCAGCAAACAAATACAAAATCACTCTCTTACCTGATTAATGGTAACTTTTGAAGTATCAAACATCAACCATTCTGATAATCTCAATCACCAGTACTCTTGAACAAGCTCTCAGCTACGATAAAAAATAAACCAGTGTTATTATTTGTAATTTTAGTTAACAAATATGGAATTACTACTTACCTCATTCTTGAGTATTGATAACTTCTGTAGTATCAAATTGAAGTTACTTTGACCATCTGAATTACCTTGAATTCTTGACAACAAGCTCTCACCTACAAAAACAAAAGACAATCAATTTTAGCACACAAATACAAATTTACTTTCTTACCTCATTTTCTTGAGCAGTGGTAGCTTTTGTAGTACCAAATTTGAGCCAATCTGACTATTTGAATTTACCAGTCACTGTTGACTAGCTCTTAGCTACAAAAAAGAAAGGCCAGAGTTAATTTTGCATATTTAGCTAACAAATATGGAATTGCGTACTTATCTCAGCTTCCATCGAGAAGTAGTAGCTTCCATAGCATTAATACTACGGTATTCTGACTACCAACGGCTCTTGACAACCAACAACCGGCACTCCGTATCCCCCCCATAAAACGGCGAAGTTTTGAAATGAAGTCTGGAAAAGGGTCTTCAATGCCATAGTAACCGGTCGAATCAACTTTTTGTGTCTTGAAAACAAGCGTTTTAGCAGGAATTTTCTCATACTTTGGAGCTTAAGTATAAAGTAAGGTTTGCTTAATGCTGTAGTTTCAGAATAAACTGGAGTCAAGCCTAAATAGCCGTGTTTTTTGGGAGAAAAACGTTCTACGCGCGCGCGTTTAAAGAAGATACGTACCATCCATACATACATACATATATATAACATATACCCGATTTTGCATTATCCACCCCTAATACTGTCTCGCTCGCTACGCTCGCTCGCCAACTAGTGTGATGTGCTTGAGCACAAATGGCGAGCGAGCCTGATAGTTAGGTAAAGCCAACAAATATGGAATTACTACTTACATCATTCTTGAGTATTGATAACTTCTGTAGTATCAAATTGAAGTTACTTTGACCATTCTTGACAACAAGCTCTCACCTACAAAAACAAAAGATAATCAATTTTAGCACACAAATACAAAATTTCTTTTTTACCTCATTTTCTTGAGCAGTTGTAACTTTTGTAGTACTAAATTTGAGCCAAACTGACTATTTGAATTTACCAGTCACTGTTGACTAGCTCTTAGCTACAAAAAAGAAAGGCCAGAGTTAATTTTGCATATTTAGCTAACAAATATGGAATTGGGTAATCTCAGCTTCCCTCGAGAAGTAGTAGCTTCCATAGCATTAATACTACGGCATTCTGACTACCAACAGCTCTTGACAACCAACAACCGGCACTCCGTATCCCCCATAAAACGGCGAAGTTTTGAAATTAAGTCTGGAAAAGGGTCTTCAATGCCATAGTAACCTGTCGAATCAACTTTTTGTGTCTTGAAAGCAAACGTTTTAGCAGGAATTTTCTCATACTTTGGAGCTTAAGTATAAAGTAAGACTTGCTTAATGCTGTAGTTTCAGAATATACTGGGGTCAAGCCTAAAAAGCCGTGTTTTTTTTTTTTAAGAAAAAACGTTCCCCGCGCGCGCGTTTAAAGGGCATACGTACAATCCATACATACATACATACATATATATATATATAACATATACCCGATTTTGCATTATCCACCCCTAATACTGTCTCGCTCGCTTCGCTCGCTCGCCAATTAATAAATATATAAACAAACATCCCCGATTTTCAATTGTGTTACCCCTGTAAGTGTCTCGCTCGCTACGCTCGCTTGCCAATTAATATAACTTTAACTATTATTAATTGACCAACTGTGTGATACTAGCAAGGCCTGTCAGTGGAACTGGTCACAATCAGTGGAACTGGTGGCAGTCAACCTTATCGAACTATCAGAGGATACTAGGCACCACAGGAATTATGTTATTATAGCTGATAAATACTTCTCATCTTTTAAATATTTTTGATTATTATAAATGCTTTAATGTAATTTAAACAACTGTAATATTTTGTACCAGAAAATAAACTACATTTCTGTCTTGCATACAATATGATTTTTTATTGAACTAAATTAATTATGAATATCATTATTTTAAAGATAGGAACACGTGCTTCCCCGCTGGCTACCAGGCCTGATGTTAATAGTAGTCACTCTTTACTGTATTACAAATGATTATGTTCTTGTATGTAACTACAGATAACAATCCCATTATTTTTTTACTTCATCAAAAACAATACAAAAAAACCTTATAGCTACGTTTCTGGCTTTAAGATAAGTCTTCAAAGAATCTTGAGTCTCAAAAACAGACATCTTTCATACAGTTAATTAATTAAATTGACCAATTATAGGACATTATTATGATTACTATTAAATAAACAATTATTTTAGCTGCAAAAATGAAACAATCTATTCTTTAATTTTGAAAGTATCATGATCACAGTCTCTTTCAGTTCAGATATTAATATGATTTGAACCAGAGGGTGTATTACAACTTCTGATAAATACATTAAGTAGGAAACACTAAATAAAGGAGTAGGAAGTACTCCAGGACCTGTAATTGCTCCTGTAATTCCCAAAATTAATACTGGACTCCAGGTCAATATATTTGCAAGAATAATAACTCCTAATACTCGAATCATTCTCATTTGTTTTATTTTTTTACGATGTTCTCCATTTTCAGGCATACTTCGTTGAGTGGAGACGATCGTATTTATTTTAGCAAACCTCGCACGACTTCGAAGAATATATTTGCGAACTATGAGAAGGATCCAGACGTACATTAAAGTTAACGCAGACAGTGGGATAACTATTATTGCAGACAACATTAACACATAGTAGTATACGGGGGAAATTTCACTACCACCACCGATTACTGCTAGGGTACAAGTAGCAGCAGCGTACGAATACGACACGGTTCCAAATCCGAAGAGAGGCGGCAAAGCTACGAGAATACTGATTACCCATAATATCAATGATATAATCGTAGTTCTTTTTGGTGTAAATATACGATCATATTTCAGTGGGAATTTCAAATAGAGTAGTTTGCCAACTGACATTAATGTTAAGTTAAAAATAGACACACACGGTAGCGTAACATTAGCCACACCTAAGGCACAAACTTTACATCTCACGTAGTCTGATGACCCAAATATAAACTCCCTTGAATATCCACTGATGATGATGAAGGGCAATATTAAAATGCACAGCATAAGGTTGCTCAGAGCTAGACACTTAGCATCGGGATCAAGGCCGCAACATTATAAAGTCTTTTGTAAAGAATTGCCGAGATTACCCAAGAATTCAATGGGGTTCCTAGCATGAAAATTATTTAGGCCACCGTACTCACTGCGTATCCGTTTGCATAGGCACTCTCGTCAACTGAACCGTCTTCAAAAGTGTAGGTAGTTGTCCACACTATTGGTGTCACGTACTCTCTGCTCACATTGGTCAAACATGAGAAGTTCATCTTACAACAAGACTCTGTACTTCTCTCTGGACATACGCACTATTCACTATTCGTAGGATTGGGAGGAAACACGATAAGAACCAAAGAACTTTTAATTATGGCTCCTACGTCATGCGGGCCAGAATGTCCCTCTATATATAATATGGCACTATTGCGCAATATTATGCCTGCGCAGCTCTAGAATGTACCTTACAATTCACAGCGCATAATTCCTGGGTTGTAGCTACTATGCCTTTTTTCATGTCAACAATAACTCAAATTGTTGTAATTTAATATTAATGCATATGGCCTGTCATAAATACATCAGGAGTCTTAATAATAACTACACTGTGAAAAAAAAGAAGGGGTGTTCCAGTACACCTTTTGGTGCTACAGCTACACTTGCTGTAGTACGCCTGACCGTGGCCGCAACCTACAAACTTCACCTTGCAGTGGCGACTTGGTTGATGTGGGGTGGTAAAATGTTTTGGGCAGGTGAGTGTGGGGCATCAAAGTAGAAAAATATTGTCTTTCTAATGACCTCTAAAAATGGTTCTGCTTTGTTCAGTAACTTCGTTCAGTGTGAGTATAAATTTTCAGTACCCATGCAACTATAGCTAATACAGTGGAACCTCCAAATAACAGACACTATAAGAACAACCTGATTTGTCCATTATACAGAGGTGTCCTTTACATAGAGGTTCTTATATAGTTATGGTAACTCCCATCAGTGCTTTTACTATTGTCCATTACAGAGAGATGTCCTTTACATAGAATGTCCATTAAGAGAGGTTTCACTGTATATGTATCATGGTTTCAAACTGTCCAATTAGATTCCTCTATTGGTAGTGAATATATTTCATCTCACTTTCTAGGAAATGTGTATCAAACTTAATTAGCTATCTTACTTGGAATAGAGCAAACAAGATGCCTACTACTCGGTAAATTTGATTGAATTAGACCACCGACTTGACTCAACCGATGGATAAATAAACTGACGATAGCTACCTTTGACTGGGTTGTAAATTCCAGCAGTTTAACTCGCCTTCAGAATTAGTTCAAGTGTATACAATTTACGAATAAATAATTATTATTAACAGTAAATTACAAAAACCACATCAAAGGCAGTTGGTGAGAGGCTGCTTGTAGTTTTACAGTTTGAAATCGATAAGTGAGGTGACGTATGTATAATTAGTAATTTTATAACTGACTGAGAATCTAGATCGTTCAACTTGCCAAGTGTTGGTAGTTAAGCTGGCCAACTTACCAGCATTGGTGGACCAGAAGGTGCAATAGTTTTTTGTCAAATGTGGCTGCCAGCTACTCTACTCTAAAAAATTTTCGATTATAATTTAGTTGTCAGGTATAATTGTTTAGCCTTGAGCCCATGGGTACAAGTCGGATGCACCACTCGGTTTGGTTAGTATGGAATTTACACTACCCTCTGGCTTATGGCCATCGGTAGTGTAAATCCCATACTGGCCTCTAACTCGTGATGTAACTTATATATAATTATATGCCGTATATTTATTCCAATTACAGCTCCGGTCGAATAACAGAACCATTCCATGGCAACAGTTTTTTTCAGGGTCCTTCTATGAATAAATCCAATATTGTACTTATATTTTTGTAGTGCTAAGCAAAATAGAATGGGCCTGCAGGCATTGAAGTTTCACAGTGGGTTGTTCCTTGTTACATGGCTTCTACCAGGCAGGACTCATGTAGTTGTCTTAGTCATAAATATTTGACTTTTTCCTATCTGCAAAGTACCGCCCTATTTTTTTAAAACAAGCAAATGTCAACAATTTATTTTATTTTTTGCTTTTATAATCAACCATTTCAAAAATTTGAATTAATCTTTTTTGGTGCTGTTATTAGGAAAAAAAATACGGTATATATGTATTTTTGTCACTTTGTTTGTTTGGTAAGGCTGTTATGGTCTTTACTGTTGTAGGTTGTGTGTATAGTGTAGTAAGCTATTTAAATGGCCATTATTTTGAGTTGATTTCATACATCTGTTGTATATTTAGTTGGAATTGATCTCTATAAGATCACCATAGTGTCCAACTGTCCCGGTCCTGAATTTTTACTACTCCAGACTGTCCCGCACTATTTGCCTATTGGTTGCACTCTAAGACTTGGCCATAGATCTTTTGCAAGATAGCTGGTGTTATCTATAGCCTCAGTTTCGTCACCATAAAATGTCTTTGCAGTATGGTTTTAATCCCATTCTACACCAAAGCCATGGAAGTATGTATATTCTTTTGGTTCCGGCAGTTCTAACGTGATCTGCATGTGGCGCAGACTAGCCTGATATGTCTTGATTGTGAGCCAAGATATGGTGCATAAATAGCATAAAGTTGATTCAGACACTGATAAGAAGGGTGAGAATATCATACACTTCAAAAAATGATAAAATTTATGAGGTGACGATTGGTAAGTCTTTCTAGTTGATTCTGCTATGCCGTGGTCACAATATTGAAAAGAAAAAAAAGTCCCATCCAGGCTTGTGAGGTCCAATCCATTTGAGGGTTTAGCAGCCATCGCAATAGAAATTCAGGTATGACTGTCTGATGAAAAATACGCCCACTGATTCTTTCCCTAAATGAGGATAGTCTGTTCCTGGACAGATCATCTGCCATGCATTATGTACACCTGGGATGTGCACTACTGTCAATGTGAAATGGCAATATGCTTCTATGAAGAGTAAGCATCTCAGCAGCTGCATTGAAACTGGGTCTTTACTATAGCGGCTCTTAATGACAGTCACTACTACATGTTGTTACATTTAGCAACTACATTCATCTCCCTCCAGTGTTTACTACCCCATAGAAATGACACTATGATAATTGGGACTAGTTCCTTTATTGCAATTTGCAACCTTCTCAAGTTCTGGTCGCATGGTAGTTGCATAGTTGCCAACCAGGAAGTCCCTGTATTTTTAGCATTTCCCTGGAGTGAAATGATATGCCTGCAGGAATGGCTTCCCCAGACCAATGACTGCTCAAGTTAATTGACCATGAGTAAAGCAAAGAATCTACCATACTTCTAAGGTAAATAAAAACTGGGTGGGGAGTTAATGTCCTAACCGAGGAGTGTTCATCCTAGTGCACAAATTCCGGTGGGGAGGCTCCATCCTAGGACGACAACGCCCCCAAAGCAAACCTCTGCAAATAACTACTTCAGTTCTGCTCCAATATAATTATTAATTCAAGTAATGACATGTAATATGATAGCCAATTGCAATAAGTTCGTTGTAAGCTATACACAGTATAAGCTTGTTATAAGGTTTAGAATAGGATAGAGTATATCTATTCAGCTTATTTTCAAATCAAAATTATAGGCAGGTTTCTTATAATGGGGCTTATATCATGGATTATTACAAAATTCAGAGACAATTATGATTTCATTAATTATTATTGTTGTCATTATATTGAATGCATCAAGACTGTAAACAAAAATTGATTTAATTGTTTGTAATAGCTAATACTTAATTGTTTTAAAAGTTAAGTTTCATACCTATATATTCAAAGTAAACATTCTGCATGCCAATAAACATAGCATGTGTGAAAGTATACAAAATACCTTACTACGTATAAACAGATTTAAAACTCATACTCCACGTGATACACAAGACATGTAAACACATTGTGCAAACACACTCACATGATGAGTATAAATCTAAAAGTGAACACACACTTGATGTGTAGAAGTCTAACTCTCAGTATTACTTTACACTAGCTAGTGATTACAAATACCAAAAAAATAATTATTATGCTAGTACCAATGTGAATATAATCTATGTTGATATGTAGCTCGCGCAAGTCGATAAGTAACTCGTGCAATGAAATGATAGATATTGACGCTGTCTCCTGAGAAAAGCTAAAGTACAAGAGATACATGCTTCAACGGTAGTTTTAATGGGTAACACCTAGCACTCCAGTAAACCACTGAGAATATAGTAAAAAGCAATCATACAGTGTCACAATAGGGGGCGTTACAATAGTACCAGAGTCAACATAAGCTTCAGCAATTTTGCGCCCCTAGGCTAGTGTGAGGCGAGCAACTGGTGGCTTTGCTGGTATGGTAGTTCTAGTGCTCATCAACAAACCACAAAAAGGTAACAGTCTGATTCTGCTAGGTTACTAAATTTCCCAAGACAACTTACATTGTATATATGGGATGACATGGTACAGATTGTGGTGGTTCTGAAGGATCATGAATATAATTAGATGATAATGAGGTTATGTAAACATGTTAGTACTTTTTCATACTTTCTTGTAACCCATTTTATTTCTTGTTTCTCCATTAAATCTATCTACTTTGTGGTTGTTGGACTTTGGCTGTCTCCTGTCACAATTTGACCAGTGGGATCTCAGAGATAACCATTCACTAAGTCCAGAACGTTTGTGGGCCTTTACAACCCCACAACTCTTATCAAGGACATTTCTCTGGTAGGATTGATCGTCCACATTTTTTTCAGTTTTCATTATCTAACTGATGAATATACTATGGGATCGAAATGAGTAAAATTGAACTTCATCAATACTACGATAAGTTAAAAAATAAGACTATTATGTTCACTTATAAGTAGTAACGTAGTAGTTAAAAATGAATTTATTGTACAGTATTATGTTAGTTTGTTGTTTGCTGAAGACCTGAACAATAGGTAGAATAGAGGAAATTTGTATTAAATGCAATGAAAATTACCAAGAAGTTTTTTTGGTTAATCAGGAAAGGAGCTGAGACTTCTGGGTGCATCAAAGAACATGGGTTTTAGCTAGCTATTACCCTGCTTAGGCAGTCAATTCTTTACACATTGATTATTTTATTAGCCAATTATGACCTTATTTGTAGCAGCATTAAAATGGCTTCACAACAACGTTGAATTTTGTACAGAGTTGAATTTTACACAATGTTGCTTGTTAATTAATTGTCACTGGTAATGCTGAGAGTTTTTGTTTATTTGAGCACGGATAATAACTTGACACATTCTTGTAGCTCATCATAGAATGCTCTCTGTAATAAAGTGATGCAGTGAAATAGTCTTGTACACAAAAAATAGTTTTATGCATCTTTTGGGGCCACGACTCTTAAGGAGGAAGGAAGGAGATGTCTTAGAAGAGACAATGGAGCATTGAGTTCTGGCAGGGATTAGATAAACAGTAAACATGGAGTAATAGTTCAACAGTGTTATTGACATTTGAACCTGGCACTTATTTGTTCTACATATAGCTTCGTTGCTGGACACACAGAGTATTTGAACTATCACTTACTCCATTTTTCGTCTCAGTTGTGTCTTTACTTTAGTCATCACTTCATACAGCACCGGTCAATACAACTGATTATGGAAACTGATTCTGTGCTGTAATTCTCTGAAGCCTGTTTGACGGTGCTAGACTTTGGTGGCAGCATAACCTGGGAGTGTGGAAATACAAAAGCATAACCATCTCTCTAAAATCCCCACAACCCCACACATATTGCTATAGTTGGTTGCTGTATAATAGGAACTAAGTATTGTATAGTATCAATGTATACTGGTTTTTGTCAATATTCAAATTTTTTTGAGGATAAAGCAGCTGCCCAATTTGGCATTAAAACTTTGCATATTAATTTTGAGTAGAAACTCTCTCTTGAGAACCATATCTACAACTACAACTAATGTCCTTCAGTCATGTTACGTAATTGTCAAATTTGTGTTCAACTACACAACAAATAAATTTTGTTTCTAACTTTTTGTTTAGCTTAGTTAAAATATAAATTAGCTTACTCAAATTAATATAGCAGGCACAATATAAGGGCATTCAAAACTGTGACTCTCTCAACTGATGATTTTAGCTATTGCTCTAAAGTTTTATCTAGTTTGAGCAATTTTTAAGCCGAGTAGCTCTACGTTCTGATCATGACATTTAATGATTCATCCTTACTAACAAGACTTGACATATGAAACATATTTTGTGGGAACATCAGATGTGCATGGCAGAAGGAAAGTGTACAATAGGAACTTATTTTGTTTTATACTTTGATGTTATCCAGACTAGGTGTGATTGGGTTTTAGCTATATACTCTGGCCTATCACACCCAGCTCAGAGTTTTGTACGTTGAAAGAGTGGATCAGTTGACTACAAATCATTGTCTCTGTGAACCCATAACTCTAAGGATAGACTGTGGGTCGCCTTCACCTTGGGAGTAGTATTAGCGAACAGGCAAAGTCTTCCTTGCCCACTGAACTATGGAACGCGGAATCCGCCAAAACTAACCGTATAGGATCGAAATTTAAATAAACGATTACGAGATCGTTTACTAGATCGAATAGGAGAACGATTACAAAATCGATTAGGAAAACGATTACAAAATCGATTAGGAAAACAAAATCGATTAGGAAAACGATTACAAAATCGATTAGGAAAATAAAATCGATTAGGAGAACGATTAAGAGATGGAATAAAATTTAGTGAGCGATTACAAGAACGATTACGAAATCGAATTTTGAACGACAAAAAGAACGATTAGGAGACTGATTTCTGGTAGGTAATGCAAGTTGTGTAGCTGACTGTGTGTATATTGCTAGCTAGTGATTTCAAAGCTAGGTAGTTGCAACTAGTTATCTAGAAAGATGTAAAGAATAGAATATTTCTGGCAATCGCTACAACACTTGTCCTCTAATCTTAGATAACTAAATACCACTATTATGAACATGTTTTATCACATGGTTTTTCTGGTGCTATAGATGGTGATGGAGAGTGTTCTATTGAAGATTTATTGATTTTCTGTTCTGGAGCTAGCCAGATACCTCCTTCAGGATTTGATGGTTATCCTTCCATTACTTTAGAGCGTGAAGGAAGGCTACAGCTTCAACCTGTGCTCTCCAGTTGAGACTACAAGTGAGCCATGGTGATAGGTACATTGATTTTAAGGAGGCCATGATATTGTCCCTGAAAGGAAATGATGGCTTTGGTGGAGTCTAAACTACCTAGCTTCTTCATAACTGTAAAACAATTTCATTTTTTGGCAAAACGACTACGAGTTAATCCTTTTTTCATGTTATATACATGTACTTGTAAAAACATTTTTTTTAAATAAGTGTCATTGAATAAGTTCATATGTAAGGTATTAGAGCTAGCTACAGATGCTATACTCAGGACACAAAAGATAGTACGTATCTCTTGGCTGCACTAAAGTGATTAAGCAAAATCTCCTTATCTAAACAAGAGGGGTTAATAGGACTAACTTCTGCATCTAACTGTGTTTTTTTGTCCTCTGTCAGTAGCGCTTCAACTTCTTGGACTACAACAGTATTGGTGTAAGGATCAGTACTTGGAACTGGTTCATTCCAGTCTATGCCATAATCATCCCAGTCCTGCAATGTAGATGATATATATATATATAATACTAGCGGTATGTTCAAACAGCGTGGCTAGTGAGCAACCCAGCAAAGCTACACTGTAGGGGTCATTATTACCTTAACAATTCTATACTGTGTATAACCCAATTTAGCAACTGCCCATAGCCCATATATAAAATACTTGAGTGAGACATGAGAGTGGCTTTGTTCACTCGCCAATAATGTAATTTTACATAGCTACTTACGACATCAATTCCAGAAACTGCTTCCTGACTTTGATCTTGCAAATTTGCTTCGTGCAACCCAAGAACCCACAATTGATGAGGGGTTCTATTTCTCTCAGTCCTCAGAGCATGGCATGCCCATGCTGCTCGAAAGACATCTAATTGTTGCTGAATAATTGGAAGAAACACATAATGAAGAATGTATAAATCTATATGGTCATCTGGATTCAGCATATCGATATCTTCTAGAAAGTAAAAAAAAAAGTAGAAGAAGCTGATGCAGGCTGAATACAAATCCCTCCACAGTCTCTCAATACACTGATTGTGGGTACTTTTACCTGCAATTATGCTACCTCGTCCTGGCCCTCTGTCTGGATGGCCAAGCATATATTCTGCAACTAAAATATTTTCACCTCCTCTGTCTGTACGAACTCTAGATGGAAGCCCATATTCATCAACAGCCATCAAAAAAGCTGATAAAACAGAGGTTGCACGATTATTGCTAGATGCTTGAAGGTACGTAATCATTCTACTATAGACATCTATTCCACCATGCACTACTACTTTCCAGCGTATCAGTTTATGATAGTCATCCAAGTGCCAAAGAGCATTGGGTGAAGTAACATGATACTGTCTCCTTTGCAGGACTTGCTTCAATCTCGATTGAATTCCAATAGGATCAACTCTCCTTAACAAATTTCTCACTCTTTCCCGTTGCACTCGCACTCCTTGAGTACGAAGCCTAGCGTCTACCATTTTTTCGCCAGATCTGGGAAAGGATGATGATATTTCTTGTACAACATTGTCCAATTCTTGATCCAATATGATAGTGTAGCATCTAGTAGACAGCTGATAGCAATGAAGTCGTCGCTCAATTGTTCGTTTGCTTACACCAAGTAGTAATGCCATCTTTAACCTTAAAGCCATTATCCACAAAAAATCGTAGTCTTTCCTCTTCTACAACTAGTGCTGGACGACCAATAACAACTTGCCTTAGCCTGGTACTTTCATCTTCATTCAAGTGCATCAATATTTGCCTAATAGATGAAGCTACCACTTGTAGTAGGGACTGATCCATGGAAAAAATATGTTCCTCTAACTGCTCTAACACCACAATACATTCAAGTAACTGTTCCACGCAATAGTGTAGATTGTGGATATTATTAGGATGCTGTCTAAGGTCCCTTTCGTATTCATTCAGAATATACTCCATTATGTGCTCCCCAAAAGTACAAAAAACGCCCAGCAATTCTTCAATATCCATCTTTTTCAAGAAAGAAATGTAGACCCTTACCAAAGAGAGGTAAGAGGTCGCCGACTAAATTATTTCATAATCGATCTCATCATCGATCTTGCACCCGGTGTAATAATCGATCTTGTAAACTTAATACTTTTTTCTTATTCTCCTAATCTTTGTCGTCCTCATATTCGATCTCTTAATCGTTCTCCCAATGATCTCATAATCGTTCTCCTAACCGATTTTGTAATCGGTCTTCTAATCGATTTTGTTTTCCTAATCGATTTTGTAATCGTTTTCCTAATCGATTTTGTAATCGTTCTCCTATTCGATCTAGTAAACGATCTCGTAATCGTTTATTTAAATTTCGATCCTATACGGTTAGTTTTGGCGGATTCCGCGTTCCATACTGAACAGAACTCCTGGTGGCAGCAGGAAGTGCTACCCTGAAGCAAGAGGCAACTCAGTGTAGCACTAATTCCGAGGCAAATAACCACAATTATTCATGCGTATTAGAGCATCACAAATCCTGCTACGGGTAGACGGTAAGTGGGTTGTTATGTTACCGTCCAGTTGAGGTAGTCCAGCATAGCCGGACCCTTTACCAATCGCGCGACTGATGCGGTACCATACCAACTACCACTATTAAAATTATACACAGGTTTCCTTTAACACTTTCAGCAGGTGATACTAGAAAGACAACACTGCTTCTCTTTGGTGAGTACATTCCAATTCAGTATGCTGATGAACACAGCACTCTGACCTCACTTTTTAGTCAAACACATTCAGTGTGAGCTTAGCTTTGTGTTAACAACAGTGCCAAAAACTTAAATTGTTTCAAAGTTTCTTATTAAAATTGTTTCAACGTTTCTTATTAAAATATTTTTAAACTTTCTCTCTCAATGGGGAGTACCAGTCTTTACCAGTACCCTTAGACTTCATAATAGGATTCAGCTTCACTAAATAATACATAAGACTTCAGGAAAGCTTAAGGCAATACAGATGTTATGCTAGCAAATGTGGAAGAAATTTAAATGTAAGCTTTAGCTAGACTAGCTTGCTCTGTGCTGAAGCACATCATTCCAAGATAACACCACAACTACACTTATTAGCTTCTAAATAATAATGCTCAAATCACTTTTGATTACAGTTTCACTTCTTATTTTCACAATAATTTTTAGGAGAAAGAAAAACAATTGGAGAATATGACCAACTAATTATTGAGTAGATATTCTAGATAAACTCACTCTTCGTGTTGCTGTATTCTTTTGGTTAAGACATAATACAAACTATTCGTAAGGTTAAACCACAACTGTAGCATTAATAGTATAATAATAACGATTTGCTGGAGCAATTTCTAAGATCTCAGTTAACATGATTTTAGCTTTTCAGTGTTTATTTTCCAGTGCCATAGATTTCTATTTCCATTTTCTTCTCAGTCTGCATCATGAAATCCATGCCATGTTAATCCTAGTGTCAATAGGTCTGTATAGCACATATGCTAACACCTGCATAAATATAATATAGTGGAAATGTTTCTCTAACTATGATATTGAGATCCACTTCTGACAATTTAACAAAATAATTATATCTTGTAAGATTCCCATTTGGTGAAGACCTACATAGTACACTTTCAGTTACCTCCTTCACTATGCATGTGTGACGCATGATAACCACAGTGAATTATTCTGAGGAGTCCTTATTCTTGAATTAATTCAATGAACAAGTTGCATAACTGATGTATATTAACAAAAAGCTGTTAGTTTATCTTCATTTCTTTTTCCATTCTTTATAGGATAGCTATTTGCCATAGACTCAACTGTGGAGCTGGCACCACACTGAAGTTTAAATTTCAGATGAAGTCCCAGGAAGCAAATCTCTTTATCCAATTGTTTCTTCGTAGCACCTGAGTAAATTAATTGGCTAAGGCAAACTGTTAGACAGCAGTCTGCGGTTGCTCGACTATCTAGCCCAGCCCCCTCCCCTCCCTTAGCATGTGCATGTCAAATCATTCCGTCTCTCTGCTGTATTTACCGTCTGTTCAGTAAGTAGAGACTGGCCACCATGTAATATAATACTTCAAAATCTAAAATTATTGTACTCCTGTTAGAAAAAACAAAAACAAACAAAACAACAACAACTAAAAAACAAGCTAGCAATATGGTGGGATATAAAAGTCTGCATTTGATCTAAAATTGATGACTTGAATAAAAATTGAATTAAAAAAATGAATTAAAAACAACAACAACCAAAACTAAAACTAAAATGGAAGTTAGTAAATTTTGAAAAACCAAAACTAAAAACTAGAATTGAAACTAGTACATTAGAAAAACTAAAACTAAGACTAAAATTGTAGTCTTTGCTGGTGAACTAAAATTAATCTTAAAATACTTTTGTCACCAAAAACTGCTGTAACTAAAACTAAAGAATAAATGTTCAACCAAAACTACATTAGAAAAGTGGAGGGGCTGAGGCCACCAACACCACAATTAAAAATAAATATGGGCTAGATGCTCCTTTTGTCCTAATTATGTGAAGACTTCCAAAAACTGAAATTTTAACCCTATTCAAATTGGAATAAGGTCCCTCTGAAATTAACAATGAATTCCAAGTTCACTTGCTATTTAATAACTGAAATAGTCTTTCAAAGACTTATAATTCTCTAAACTGAAGAAGTTGATGTGGTCGACAATCATCCTTTAACGGCGCTAGAAGAGAATTGCGGTTTTGCAGTGGCTTTAATAGTTGGCTATGCATTGGTAGTTGCTAGAGTAAACAACAATTCATATGTTTAGGTTTGGCCACAAGAATAGCATCCTTTTTTTTTTTTTTCATTTCAATGCACAAGTTATTACTAAATGGTTGACAATTCTTCACTGCTCAGTTCAGTTATTGTTTTTCAGGACCTACATGTTGTACACGTAATAAGGCACTCGTGGGAAACAAGAGGGTGCCTACGTACCAAACATATTACTGAAATCTCTCGTTAGCTTCAATAAAATGGCATCCATGTACACAAATCTGTAAACATATAGGGGGGGGGGGGGGGGGGAGGCCCTGGCCCCTGTACCCCCCCCCCCCTCCTCCCTGTTCCTACGCCAGTGATATGTCTCTCAATTAAATAACAATGATGTTTTTCCATTCTGTGCTGATGCTTTTAGAGGAAATGTTTACATAAAGCATTCACTTTGATGTTCATTTCATAGTTGCAATGAATATGCTAACAAAATTGAACGTTCTTTTGTTTGAGAACATAACATGTAACTTTTAAACATGAAAGAGTAGAATAGATCTCCCACAATGTAGACAACAACAACAATGTAAAAATGCTGGGTAAACAAGTCTTGTCAATGTGCTTTGTCGTACAATGGCGGGAAAAGAGACAGCCTCAGTTCTCTGCCACCAGAATCCTGCGAGTCGGACTAAACCCGTCTAAAGGTCGATCCCGTCAGCCGCTCAAAGCTTCCAGGGCCCACAAACAACTACACCACCCTGACCCGCAAGAAAGTGTTCAAACTTCTCCCGGAATTCTTTAGTGATTGCGTTTGAGTAGCTTTTGACAAGTGCAGAACTGACCATAAAAAGGATGGGCTGAACAATATTATAGGAGAGGGGAAAGTGAAAAATAAAATGATCTGATTGGTTGGAATTGAAGGTGTGTGCAGGCAGAAAGAAAGTTCTAGAAGGAATGATGAGAACACAACAACAAGAAACAGATGTCTAGTAATCTAACAACCAACATAATGTTTATAGTTCATTATACAGACGAAGTGTGCTGTTGCTTGTTCCCTTGTGAAGAATGTGGTGGTAATTCCACCACATCTCCCCCCTCTTCAAAGTTAGCAACGATTGGAGTGGAATCGTCTAGCCATCCCTGTCGAGAGAGAGCATCTGGGACGGAGTTCTTTCTTCCTTCAACATATTTTATTTGAAAATCAAAATCCATTAGTTGAATTCTCCACCGCCACAGGCGATTGTTCAGCCTTGGGGAATTGAAAAACTGTTCCAGTGCCCGGTGATCAGATAACACTGTGAAGGGGCGTCCATGAAGGTAGAAACTGAAATGCTTGATAGTATCCACCATGGCCAATGCCTCAAGTTCAGTTGCAGAATACCGACTCTCCCTAGGACAGAGCTGTCTGGAATAAAACGCGACCGGTAGAGTCACATCTGACCTACAAACACAGAGCACTCCACCCACACCATAGGTGGAGGCATCACACTGCACTTGGAAACAATCAACAGATAAAGGCAAAGTTAGACTAGCATGATTAGAAATCATAGAAATGATTGCATGAAAGGCTTCAGTCATTGCCGTATTCCAGGTGAGTAAAGTTGGTGACTTTGTACTTGTCTGCGGATAAAGTGAATGAGTGATATCAGCAAATGAAGGAATGAACTTTCGATAATAATTGCACATGCCCAGAAAGGACTGCAGCTGCTTCTTGATTTTGGCATGACAAAAGACTTGAATTTGTCAACTCGAGACTCAGGGATGGATAACTTCCCATTGCCAACAATTAACCCAAGAAATTCAAATTGACGACAACCCCAAAGACACTTAGAAATCTTTATGGTTAGGCCATGAGACTGCAAGCGAGATAGAACCTGTGCAATATGAAACAAATGGCATGACCAGTCAGAAGAGTAAACTATAATGTCATCTATGTATGGACTGGAAAACGCTTCCAAACCAGCAAGACAACGTTGCATTAGAAGCTGAAATGATGCTGGTGCATTTTTTAGTCCAAATGGCATCTTAAGGTATTCAAACTTTCCAAACTTACACGCAAAAGCAGTGTATTTGCGGGACTCTTCAGCCATAGGGATCTGGTGAAATCCCTTAGCAAGATCTAACTTAGACAAATAATGTGCAACACCGCGAGCTAAAATTTCTTCTGTGGAGGGCATATAAAAGGGTTCATCCTCCGTGACCTGATTCAGCTTTCGATAGTCTACAACTATACGGATACTCCCATCCTTCTTTCGAACAGGAAGTGGAGGGCTGCACCAGTGACTGTCACTTTCAGTTATTATACCTTGGGCCAGAAGAGAATTAAGCTCTTCACGAAATTTATCTTCAACATTTAGTGGCAAAACATAAGCAGGAGACCACAAAGGTTTATCACGGGAAACTTTAATTTTATGAGAAGCTGAGGTTGTGCAGCCTGGCAAGTCAGAAAAAACCCGGGGGTATTCAGAAAAACAAGAATCTAGTTCTTCTTTCTGACTAGGGGAAAGGTCTGGACCCTTGAAAGAGTCTGGTATAAGAGAATCATTGGTTATTCCCTCATTATCAATGATTGCTAAGACTTTATAACATGGATTTGAGCTATCTTCAACAAATTTCTTCATCTGATTTATGTGAATAATCTTCACATGAGAGGATTTACTATCAGCTGGGCCAATCTTATAATTAACGTCAGATATTCTAGCAATTACCTTATAAGGCCCTTCCCAGCTAGAGCTAACGGAGCTACCAAGGCCTGGAATTTTTCTTAAAATTGAATCACCCGGCTGGAACACTCTCAGCTTAGTGTGTTTGTCAGAAAATTCTCTATTTTTTACAACTTTGTCATGAAGCCTCTCTTTTAGCCCTTCAATGGTAGTTTTCAAATCATATTGCAGTTGCTCCATGAAATCTGACACATTGACAGGTGGGGAAGAAGTATTAATCCAGTGAGACTTAAGAGTAGCAATTATGTTTGGGGTAGACTTACCAAATACAAGCTCATAAGGAGTGTAACCACTACGTGAGTGGGGCATGTTCCTAAGGTAGTAGACAGCCAAATCTAATACCGAAGGCCAGTCACGCTTATGCTCAACAGACTTTCGTAAAACTGCTTTGAGAGTCGCATGGAGCCTTTCCAATTGTCCATTTGTTTCAGGATGGTAAGGAGTAGTTTTGAGTCTCGAAATAGCTAACTTAGAGCATAACTCGTCCATGACCTTAGAAAGAAAGTTAGGTCCCTGATCTGTGAGGATTGTTGCGGGTACACCAATAACAGATATAATTTTCAAAAGATTAGCAGCAGTCTCACTAGCTGTGTATCCTCTCATTGGCAAAGCAAAAACAAAGTTAGTTGCTAGATCAAGAGCAGTGAGTATGTATCGGAAGCCAGATCGAGAACGGTCTAACGGTCCAACTACATCCATAGCAAGTTTTTCAAATCTTTCGCTAATAATCTCTGGTTGCACGAGTGGTGCTTTAACAGGATTACTCTTAGAGAATTTCTGACACACACTGCACGATTTAATGAATTCAGTCACATCTTTATAGAGATTTGGCCAAGTGAACTGGCGATTAATAATTGTTCTAGTGACACCAATACCAAAATGCCCTGAATGACTATGGGCAAGTCTCATGATCACATTTCTCAGAGGACTTGGTAGAGCTACTACATGACTCTCAAGTCCATGATTAGTCACAAAACACATCAGAACTCTATCTTTATAAAAACAACCTTTCTCATTTTTAGAGGCCCATTGTCGAATGTTGGCAAGAGTGGGATCTTCCTGTTGCATGGAAATTAGATTGTCTCTAGTAATACCATTAAAACCAATAGAGGGGATGACAAACATTGGTTGTGACACAGGCAGAGACTCAATAGATTTAGGAGCAGCTATTTCAGGGGAAGATTGTAAACAGTGACTACTACCACCACTTGTTAGTACACTGAGATCATCAGGCAAACAATGTGACAAGGATGGATCAGAGCTACACTCAACAGTTTCAGGAGGTTCTGTGTCAGATAAAAGTGACTCAACAGATTCTTGGGAGTCAGAAACAGACACTACAGTACTAGGTCTAATAAGAACACATTGAGGTTCAACAATGGAATCTGGAATATCATCAAATACAGTTGGTACACCACCATCAGACTGTTGTAGGACAATTTGCTCTTTCTCCTTAGAGGCAAGTACTTTGGCCTGGGCTCTAGTAACATTAATAAAATTATCTTCACCTTCTGCCATTAAAAGAAACTTGTGGAAATCTTCACTGCCCAGATCACGACCCAATAGAACATGTTTTGACGGTAACTTATCATGGGCTGCCAAGGTTAGAGTCTTGGGAATACCACTAATAGTTGCATCTAAGGTGTAGCATGGAACACAAGAGGGATTATTGTCAATACCCCGAAGGGTTGTATGATCAACCACAACGTTGTCTGGCAATACTAGGTCAGCAGACATGACAGATATCTTAGCTCCTGAATCAAGTTCATAGTTACAGTCAATACCATTGAGTGAACCCTTTAGAAAAACAGAGACATCTTTTGGTTTGCCGTTTACTCTGTTGGAACTTGTTGGCATAGAAATGCTAGTAATAGCAGGAGCAGATTCTTCAAAGTCGCTCAAAACTCGGTTGACTTTTTTATCGTTATTATCTTTTTTACCTTTGTTACTAGGACTAAGAGAAGAAATTGAAGATTGGCTGGAGTTAGAATGAGAGTTTGATTGAGAACTTGACTGAGAGATTGACTGAGTGTTCGACCGATATGATCGATATTGTCTGGGTTTTGTGCACTGGGGAACTATATGTCCTTTTTCTCCACAGTTGTAACAAGTCACATCTCTTCGTTCACTACGTTTTGACTTATTTGAGTAATCATTGTTATGGTAAGAATTGTGCTGTTTATACAAGTTGAAAGAAGGTCGGTCATTTTGACTACTATAGTTACGCTCATGACTATAAAGGTAATTTGAAGTAGACTGCTTAAAGGGAGACATATAATCTTCATACAATTGGATGCGTTCATTTGGAGTTTTGGGATTATTTGAAAAAATAAAAGCTCTTCCTTCTCTAGATAGTGGATGAAGTACGAGTGAGCTAGCAAGACTTTCAGCTAGTTTCAATAGTCTATCACAATTAATGTCTTTATTTTCACTGTTTTGCCTAAGGATTGTATAGATTTTATATGAATTCTGCCTGACCCATGTAGTGGCTGACATACCCCGATGTTAACGGTAAGGGTTATAAATGGAATCAAAACAATCGTTAATTGAGAAACCACCTGAATTCAATAAAACTCTCTTAAGACCCACATAGTCACCCATAAAGCTATCCACATTAGCTAAATAGGTATCAAGGTGCCTACCAGACAAAAGGAACTCAAGAGCTGCGACCCACCGATATCTATCCACCCCATTCACAGTCAAAAACCTTTCGAACCTTGTTAACGCTGAAAACAGATCTTCAGGATAGGCCATCCTGGTAATGGAGCGAATATCACGATCAGTCTTATCCTCTTGGTGACGTTTGGCTGATTCCTTGCTCTTGTTCGCAGCTTCACTTGAGGAATGGGCTTTGTCAGCTTCATATCGAGCTTCTGAGTTCTCAAGTCGTGTGACCAGAAGGCTAAAGACTTTCATCATGGACTCTTCCACAGTAGGTGGCCTGTGACGATCTTCTTCTGAAGATTTACGGAGTCTCACATGGGAAGGATCTCTAGTGTGTCCGAATTCAACATCCTGCTGTTCTGCTCCTCTGTCCATATTCTCAATGGCATCAGAAGGTGAGACTGAATTGAAAACTCTATCATGAACTTGATGACTGTTTTCATTGATGCATTCTTCCAGGTATCTGCGATCTCCAGTGTCATGTATAGGTCGAGCAGAGGAGCTGTCCTGAGGACACTTGGACTTATGTTCTGTCTTCCTCTGGCTGACAGTTGATGGTCTCAGAACTCTCTGTTCCATGCCAACAGTGCCTGTGTAATCATCTTCCTGTGAATCCATAATGATTGATGAAGTGTGACAATTATATATATAAAAAGAAGTGAAACTAAAGTGATTATAGAGGTTTAACACTTAACCAGTAAGCGTAGTTTACAACAGCGTCAATCCACAAAGCTAATAATGCAATATTGAAATAAATAAAATGATTATAAAACTTATCTTTAACAGATGAACTTTGCT